>UMCX01087787.1_pt1 | contig 27393 bp, 20 predicted proteins | sample 1964341 | NCBI WGS metagenome assembly UMCX01 (sample SAMEA4835979, study PRJEB28245) | human gut metagenome | biome: gut microbiome; material: fecal sample | place: Denmark | collected 2008
TTTTCCACAGTTGATAACTATTAAAAATATTCTGCCACATATTATATATTAGCAATCATATCAATTTGATTATCAAAGAAAAAGCCCACCAATTACTAACAGTGGGTAACAAAATAGTAACAAAAAGACGAAGAAATTCGCTTAGTAGTGGGCTTCATATACAAAGGTAGCAAAAGGGCACCAACCACAAAAATAAAGCTGGCGAAAAAAGAAATAATCTTTTTCTTTTCGCCAACATGTATGTTTTGCTGCGAATATAAATAAGTTTAGTACGTTTTGTATATATAGACAAAAAACGTACTAAACCTTTATTGGGAACCAATTCCATTGCAAATACAAAATTTATCATAGCTTTAATTATCAACAAATCCTACGTTTTTAAAGATTGTCCCAAAACTCAGGCGATTGCTGATCCATATCTAAATTGTCATTATAATAAGGATTGTCGTAAGCACTTCCCCAATCATTCTGATAGTCGTCCTCATTATTATAAGATTCATCCTCTAAATCATCATAAACAGTCTCAAAAATATTCCTATAATTACAATAATCTCCTGACGGTTCATCAGAATTTACCAAACTCCTTTTTACTGTTTCAAGAAAAACGATTAGCTCCCATCTATCACTTATAGCATAGCAAGGAAAATTCCGGCCGTTAATTAACGTACTTATTCTACACTCTTTACCTTCTTTACACTCAGTAGCATAACGCTTTATATTCCTTATAATCAACCTACTAAAATATTTACATACTAATTTTTCGTTCCATGATACTGCATTATTTAAAGGTAAAACATTCCAATTCCATCGGTCTATGTATTTATCAATAAGTTCTTCTGACCATGGTAATGCTTCGTTAGCACTTAAAAGAGCATAATTCCAATAGTCACTAAACTCATTGATAAAATCCATAGTCCATAATAGATATTTATTACGGCTTAAATCGTTCCAGTTTAAGCACTTTTTATAGATTTGAACAAAGTTATGTGTACACACAGAAGATTGACTTATTTTTCTCCAATCCACTTCAATTAATGATGAATTAACGACAAAATCCCAAGGAAACTTACTTTCGTCATATAAGACATTTATATCAATAAAAGAATGGTATTTCTCTATAATATCCTTGCTCCATCGTACACCCTTATTGCCTACTAATTTATCCCACTTTATTTTGTCTTCATATCTTGAAATAAGTTTCATATCCCAAAATACAGAAGAATTAGAAGACAAGGCATCCCAATCCAGATAATTTTCATATTTTACAATAAATTCTACAGACCAAGTATTTTGTACATTTTCTGATATAGCAGTCCAATCAATGTTATTAGCATATTCCTCTAAAAACAATTCATTTCCTACCCAATAATATCTACACAACAGATTCCAATCCACCAAGTCTTTATATAATTCCAAACTGTCCCAATGATTTAGTAAATGCTTCAGTATAGTACCACTCTTCCAATTAAACTTCTTTTCAAAACAGGTTAAAATATCATTTTGAGTTATAACGGCTTGATTATTGGATAAGATTTCCCAGTCCCATCTTTGAATATATTTTTGTATTAAACTAACACTCCAATGCACATTAGACGCATTAGATATATTTTTCCAAAACAATCTCATTATATCAGATTCATCACGATAAAGATAATCGTACCCATCATATATCCAGTTAAACGCCTGAAGTTCCTCTTCCCCCCAATATATACTTTGACGAATACTAATTTCCTTAATATCAACATCATTATAGCTTTCCATCCACGGAAATATATCTTTCCATAGTTTTTCATACCACTCTTTCCGCAATTGCTCATTAGCACAAAACCACGGAACCTTAATATCTTCTCGCGCAGCCAACACATTCCATACCACAGAGTCTTTAAATAGCTGCAATCTCTCTTTAGACCAATGAATTGCAGGATTAGCACATAATCCACTAACCGTACACTCATCCTCATAATCGCCTTCTCGACCAACACGATGACTATCCCAATTAATCTTTCCCCATTCCAGTTGTTCTTTATGTTCTGAAATAAACTTATCACTCCAAATTAGATATTTATCATTACTTATTTTAGACCAATCCAAATATTTTTCTTTTCCATATTTACTTTCAAAAGTATCTTTCAAAGATTCTTCTATATCACTAATTGAAACAGAACATCCTGTTTTAAAATACCTAACTTCCACATTCTCCGTATTTTTATTCGTAGTATCAGTCGAATATTTTTTTAGAAGAGAATTAATATCACATCCTACATTTTGTCGTTCTTTTTTACGTTTCTTATCTTTTAAACTAGTAATTACATTTTCATCCCAATATTTTGCCAATAAATCAACATTATTAACAAACAGTGAATTATCACATAATTGCCATGAAGAAATTTTTTCTTTTTCAATTTCATTCAGAATTTGTGGAGTTAACGGTATGTATGGATTAAGATAAAGACCATCATAACTTTTCCACGATATTCTATCTTGAAAGTTAACTAACCATGAAAGCTTCCAAGGTATTTCTTTATTTCTTTGTATATCCGTCCATGACCATTTATCTCCATAAACAGATAGTAATGTATAACTCCACCGAACCGAAGAATTTAGTCTTTCTGAATTCCATCCATACAAACTTGATTTTGATATTTTAGAAAAATTGTCATGGATAAATTGGACACTCTGATTAATATTACAATTACATACAAAATTTTGTCCCCGTTCCAATTCTCTTTCAGAACTTTTTTCTATATCAGAACGTTCATTTTTCAATTTATTATACACAATAGGGTAGGAAACTCCCTGTTCAATCCATTTATCCTTAAACATCTGATATAACTCAACTGTCCATAATGTTTCAGATTGGTTATTGCATAAGACATACCAGTTCCATTTATCGACAAATAAATTCAATAATTCGCCATTCCACATAAGGTTGCCTATCTGTTTTTTATCACTAAGAATATTCCAATCTAATCTATCTTTGTAGTTTTGCAAAAAATCAACTGTCCAAATTCCGACAGGTAGGTTTTCTTCATCACAAAGTATAGACCAATCCCAGTAATCAACAAAAGATTCAATTATGTCATCAGACTTTATAAAGTTCCTATTTGCAGATAATGCTTTCCAACATTGAGTATTTAATGCTTCCTGATCTATCCAATATCGAATTAATTCATAATTTATACAAACTTGTTCATCTAAACATAAATAGCTATTTACTAATTTATCTACGCTTTCAGTTTCTAATTCTTCCCAATCCTCATACATATCCCCATAGTGTTTGGTAACTCCTTTCACTTCAATTGTAGGATACTCATTAAAGTCACTTTCAAAATTATCTTCATAATATGTAAAAGCAAGAATAAATTCTACCGGCAAACAGAATGTTTTCTTTTCAAGTCTCCTCTGATACCAATTGTCATAATTTGAAGCATTTACCCAATATTTACATAATACTGGTTTCAAGCTATCCACAGAGTAAAAGTAATTACCTTTTTCATCAAAACATTCGATTGTAAAATTCCAAAACCAAAAAAACATTTCTTGTTTCAAATCAGAGGCATCAAGTTCTTTTTTACCAAAATCAAAATACAAACATTCCAAACTCTCAAAATATCTATTTACCCATAAACATCCAGACCTTAAGAAACTCTTTTTCTCATCTGAAAGGAAGTCTAATTCTTGATTCTGAACAAATACAGTCCAATTAATATAATATTTAAGCTTCTCAATAACATCTCTACTCCATTCTATATTTCGATTTCTACTGATTGCATCCCATCGTAATATATCTTTATAAATCAACAATTCTTGAAGAGAAAAAGAAGCCTCAAAGCTATTTTTTTCCAATATACTTTCTATATAATAAGAGTTTCGAATACTGCTGTAGTCACTATCCAACTGATAATAGTTATCTATGATACGTTTTTCAATTTCTGCTATATTTAAAGCTGCTATTACATAAGATTCAGCTTTAATTTTCCCAAGGTTAAGAGCAGATAGATATAAAGATAATAAAGCTCCCATTCCATGTTGTTCACCAATCAGAATTAGCTGTTCTATTATATTTTGGTCATTATCTAATAGATTCATACCACATGGAAACAACATTGCAGTATCGCCACGTCCAAACAAAAAAGGAGCAAGTGTGCTATTCCGTGATTTATTTAAATAGAATTTAAGATTTATCGTAATCCACAACAATGGAATCAAATCCATATATTCATCATACTGTTGTACCCTATCTTCAAGTTTCGCTTGATGAAAGGCTTCTTCTGAATCTCCTAAAAAAGAATATTCCTCTATTCTACTTTTTTTTATACCAATTAAATTGAAGTAAGATTGTTCTCCTTTTAGCGATGGAATATACATATTATCATAACCAACTAATTTTATATCATTATCATCTTGAATAATAATATTATCAAGTTTTATATTTCCATGAGCATACTCGCTTTCTATAAGTTCTGATGCAATTTGTACAAATCGTAAATAAACCATTTGATGCCTTGCCAATTCATTAGGAATCCACACATTTAGATCATTTAAATAATCTTTCAAGGTTTGACCATCAACCCAATCCATTAAAATAGCGAAAACATTTCCTGTATATAGACATGAATTTATTGATAAGGTGATGTGTTTAAAAGGTGTAATGTACGAAGGAAATTCGGCAAAATAATTCTCATACTCACAATACCTACTTTCTCTATAACCTACAAGCTCAACATCAATATCATAATTCTTCTTAGAATAAACTATAATAGAATCAGAAAGATAACATTTTAAAGCATAATCTTTATCTTTTATCTTATCATGCATTTTAAAGACAACCGATCTATCTCCACATCTAAATTCATCACAAAAAAACAAATGTAAATTAGAGCAATCTCTAATTTCAAATGTTCCTTCCTGTATTATTCTTTTATATTCTTCTAATGATGGATATTGCATAGTATAATAATATTAAATGTTATAGCACACAAACTTACAAAAAAGGAACAGACTAACATTCATTAGTTTGTTCCTTTTTTATTGAAATTAAGTTCTTTAAACGGCTACAGCTTCAATCGCTTGTTTTTTATTAGCGGCTGTAAGTTTGGATGTATAATTTGGCGCAACTTTTCAAATTGCTCCTTAAACCATTCAAAAACATTTTTCCCATTGATACATAGAATAAAACGCTGCTTCTTTCCATCTTGTGCTATTTTTATTTGGGCAATAGCTTTCGTAACAGAGATACCCCGTTTATGTTCCTCTGAATAGATATTTCCACTATATTCCAAAGGTTTAAACGTAAAAAGTCGGTCGATTTGCTCGGATGTGAAACCTACTGAACGACAAAGTTTTTCTACACGAAATGCATCATCAAAAAGTGGGAACCACTTACAAGCACGGTTTATCCATTTCTGCATAATATCCGTTCTTGCTTTTTGTCCGTTTTGTTCTTTAATGCTCCTTGCCTGTACTTCTGTCAATTCCTTACGGTATTGTTTCTGCTGCTCCTTTATCAGGGCTTGCAGTTTTTCTATACTTTCGTCACGAGTGGCAACTTCCTCATACAACTGCTTGTTCTCCTGTTTCAACTCCTTTATTTCACCACTCCCCAAAAAAGAACCTACCTTTGCTATAATAGCGGCTTTCGCTTCGGTCTTGACCGCTTCAAGTTTCTGCGTTCCTATTTCTTTCTTAACCTGTTTTAACTGCTTCTCTGCTTCCTCCCTTTCCTCTTGGAGTTGCTGCACGCCCGTTTCCAGTTTGCCCGTCTGCCGTTTCAAATCACGGTAATATTGGGCGGTGGTGACGTGCCTTGCCTCCGAGCCACGCACACCACGCTGCAAACCGTATTTATCCATGATTTTGGCGTAGTCGTCATGGTAACCTATCAACTTGTCACGGTTCAATACATCATCGGCACATAGTCGGGCTGCATCCGCTTTCTTTCGGTAGGAACGCTTACCGTCCGTTTGCTTCTGCTTTGCCTTCCTGCGCTCTCCCGTGACTATCGGTACGATGGTGGCGTGTATGTGAGGTGTAGTTTCATCCATGTGCAGAACTGCTGAAACGGTATTTTCCCGTCCGAAAGTCTTGTGCAACCATTCCATACTGTCGTTGCACCATTCATTCATACGCCCGTCTTGCTGTATCTTCATCATATCCTCGTGTGTTCCCGACATCATGACACGGATAGCCCTTACTTGGTCGGGAGTAATCTTCCGTTTGATGCCCGCCGACTTGATGCGATATGCTATCGCTTCATCACGTACCGTCACACCTTCGGGAAGTTCCACCAGTTCACGATTAAGATGTGTACGTGTAGAATCCACATTCGGAGCCATCACCCTGCGCTCGATATGGTCGGACATACGAGCATCGGATGCTCCCTTTGCTTTCTTGAAATCAAGAGTAAAATATCCCATATTGAATACTGTTTTTCGTTAGACAATTCCGTTTGCCTCGCACATTCGCCGCATGGCTCACGGGGTTTCAAAAGGGGCATCGCCCCTTTGCTCGATAGGGTGTTTTTAGCGGTGCTTGCACTGCGTGAAGAAAACGCCCTATTGAGCTATGGCTTTTCCTTACTCAAAAGCCTGTGGGAAGCGTGCGGCAACTACATTCTAAACCCTCTGCTTCTCTTTTTGGCTGGTTGTTGTTCCTGCCTGTCGGCTTGTTTGACCATCTGTGATTGTTTGGTTTGCTGTGTCAAGTCTGCCGACTGTACCAACCGTTTTCCACACAAATAATCATTCAAATCTTTATAGCCACTATAAATGCGCGAGGAATCACGGACACGGAGACTGTACTCTTTATAAAGTTCCTGTACGGCTCTTATCCCTGCTGTATCATTGTCGAGAAAACAATGTATCTTCTCATAATTCCCCAACGGGTACAAGGCTTTGGAAAGATTGGAAACAGAGTTCAGAATAAGATAATCCTGCTTGTCAAAGTCGGGATAATCAGGACAATTTTTCTGTCGCAAGGTCAGAAAAGAAAGATAGTCCATAAAACCCTCGAACACATAGCAAGTTGCTTTAGGTTCTCCAGTCTGCCGTATATGGGTGATGTCTTTAGGAGCTATGCAGCCTTTAAAATATTTATTGCGTACCTCATAACCTCCCGATGCGTTAGGAAAGCCGATGGCAAAGTTCCATTTACCATTGAGCGAGAAACGGACTTCCATACATTCTTTTTTCGCAAGTGCTGTATTTATGCCTCTATCCTGCAAGTATGCAAACAAGGCAGGAGAAGAAAGCGGTACTGTTTCCAAATGTTGGAAACTCGGTTGTGTTGATGACTGCTGGCGAAAGGAAAAAGAAACGGGACGGATAGAAGGGCTTTGCTCCGCTATACGGTCTAAAAGGTAGGGTAAACTGTCAGATGCGTAAAGTTCCTGTGCCAATGCAAGGATGTTACCGCCTTTTCCTGCTCCAAAGTCATACCACAAATTGCGGTCTGTATTCACTTTAAAAGAAGGCTCTTGTTCTTCTCTCAACGGTGATTTGTACCAAAGACTATTGCCCTGTTGCTTTATCGGGTTATAGCCTAAACTGTGCAGATAGTCTGCCAACTTTATATTTTTGGATTCTTCGATTGTCATAATCTGAATGTATTGGTGAATGAATAATTGAATCAGTTCCGTTTAGTCCGCTATATATACACCCGAACTGTACTAAACTTATCTTGTACTTAATCATACAATGAAAAGCAGTCCATTCCTTCTATATATACACACGGACTAAACCAAACTTGTTTTAGTAGTGGAAATCAGAATTGTACTTGTAGCCTTTCCCCTCTTTTATTATCATGCGCTTGTTTACAAGGAATTTGTTCAAGTCCACGAGAATATTGCGCCCACGTTCAAAGCCGATACTTGCGTAACCCTTTTTCAAGGCTGCGATAACATTGGGATAGCCTTGCACTACATCCTTTCCAAATCCGTTTTCCAACGCTTCACGGTGCTGTTGCTCCGTAAGTTCCGTGAGCGGAAAGTTGCGGTTCTGCTTGGGTTGTTCAAAAACATAGTCTTTCACAACTTCGGGCAATGCAGTTTCATTGATGCGAAATGCAAACGGTTCAAAGTCCTTGTCACGGATATGCATCGCCTTTACTTCGCTAATATCCACGTCCTGCGTGCTTTTGGTTATCTGCAAGACGGTTTCAGCCTTGTTGTTAAGTTCCGTCCCGATATGCCCGCGTGTATTATCATCCCCTTTATTCAAGTGTAGTACTGTGTGAATATGTAAATTATACTCACTTGACCACCGCATTAATAGATTGATGAGGTCGGATGATTCGCTGGGGCTGTTGATGTCGTACATCAAATCACGGATGCCGTCTATTATCACAAGACCTATACCCTTCATATTGGCAAGCATATAGTCTATTATCTGCTTTCGCTTGTCGGGTGTGTATTCCCTCAACACAACAAAGATAAAATCCTCTCTATCTTTATCGGTAGGAAGACCAGCTAAACGCATGATGCGTTCCATCACCTTATGACAGTGGTATTTGCTCTGCTCTGTGTCCACATATAGAATTTTACGCTTGTTTTCGGGCAAGAACGCTGAATATTGCAAAACTTCATCATTCTTCAATGCCGCTGCCACAATAGCAGAAATATTGAACGTCTTTTTGCTCTTGGCTTTACCTGTGGATGCGCTGAAATTTCCCAGTGTGCCAATAGTTGAACCATTTACCCAAAGTATTTCGGGTGGTACATCGTAAGTATCGGTAATCTTCAAATGAATGGTTTTCCAAAGGACTGCAAAATCTTCTCTTGTCATAGCATCCTCTTTCTTCTTCTCCGTCACTTTCTTTTCTTCCATAGCTTTACTTCTTTAAAGGACGGTTACTAAGAATATACTTCTGCGCTTCCTGTTCTATTTGCGCCTGTGTCTTGATAGGATTTTGGCGCAACCACGCTTCCAACTCCACCTTTTCAAAGTAAAGCATTTTACCCTGTGGTTTATAGTGAGGTATCAAGTTACCTGATGTTAGTTCGTACAGGTAACTTTTGGAAAGGTTAAGAAACTTGCTCGCTTCATCAAAGCTAAGCACATTCTTAGTTAAAAACAACATCTGTTCGAGTTCCTCAACTCGCATCTCTAATGTCTTATCCATATTGCTTTTTTGGATTAAGTGAAACAATATGAAGGTGCGCACCCTCGTTTTCTTTTCGTTAACGAGGGCAAAGGTATTGAGGATTAGCTTGATAGTGGATTAAGCGATGTTTGAGGTCTTAACCTATTCTTAAAGTCTTTTCAGTTGTTTGATATAGTTGTATATGGTTGCAAATCCTTTCTCATGGGAGATGCCTTTCACATAATTAGTTGCTGTGGCTAAATCCCCTTGATTAAGGTATTTATCCCTACTTTTGTCTTTGGAAAGAAATAGTTTATTATTGGCAATAGCCGATTGCCAATTAGCGGTAATCAAAGACCTATTACTTAATTCCGAAAAAAGGAAAGCTACATATCTATTATTGTTTGACCTTAATATTACATTAGGCTTACAGGAAAGTATCGCTTTCAAGTCATCAACAGTTACAGAGGCATTGAACATTTTAACCTCGTTGATGCAATCTACAATCAATTCTATCTGTTTGTCATTAAGAATTGAACCAAACGGATTTTCCGTTTCAGCAATAGGGGGTACGGCTTTTATCGGAAACTCGGTGTTTGTTGTCGGCTTCTGTTCTTCCTGTTCCTGCTGCGGTTGCGTTTCCGTCTGCGTTCTGTCCTCTTTCTTTTTTCGCAAGTATGCTGAATATCTTTCCAATACAACAACTCTAACTACTACGGAAAAATAAGGCAATTCTTCATCATAGACTGAATTGTCCTGTTCGTATCGGGAATAATCAAATGAAAGAGGAGAGAATAAAAGGTATTTTCTTTTTTCATCGGGCTTCAAGGCTTCATAAAAACCGCTTTCCCAAAAGAAATCGGGTATCGAGTAAAAATTTTGAATGTCATTCAATACAGAATAACGAATGTAGAGTTGTGCCAATTCATCTGCAGTACGGATGTACTCCTGCCGTTCCAGTTCATCAGCCTGTTCACAGTTCAAATATTTGGACTTGGCAGCAATGCTATCCGTAATAATTTGGTAGGCATGATTTATACAACGGTTGAATATGCCTTGTATATGGTCGAATTTTACTTTCAATTCTTCTTCTGTCATAAGATACTCTGTTTCAGTTAGTAGAAGCAAAGATATATTTTTCTTGTGAAACAAGGGCAAAAAAAGAAAGAAAGTACGGTTGTCATAGTCCGTACTTTCTTTTAAATTAGTCTGTTAAATTCGGTATCAAACTTATAGCTTCTTCTTTCTTTTTATCCACAATCTTAGCGTAAATTTGGGTAGTCGCAATATTTTTATGTCCCAACAGCTTACTAACCGTATATAAATCAGCCCCTAATGTTAGCATCATAGTTGCATGGGTATGGCGTGAAGCATGGAAGGAGATGTGTTTAGTAACTCCTGCCGCTTTAGCCCACTGTTGAAGTATCTTATTTATTGTTCCCTCATGTGTCAAAGGAAAGATTAAATCGCTATCTATAGCTTCTCCTCTCTGTGGCAACCACTTCAATGCTTCATCGGATATGGGAAGATAAAGCGGTTCTTTAGTCTTTTGCATTTTTATCTCAATCCTAATCCTATCACCACTTTTCTGTAAATCATTCCATTTTAATTTTCTTAAATCGCTTATTCGCAATCCACACAAGCAGCTAAAAAGAAAAGCCTGTTTCATTATCTCATATTTACATTCCGTATTTATTAAGAGTTTCAATTCTTCAATAGTCAAATACTCCCTACGGCTGGCTTCTGCCTTCACTTTGTCGGCAAAATCAAACTCTTTTGTTGGGTTTACTGTTATAATGCCATCTTTATAAGCTCTATTTATAGCAGTTCGTAATACTCCATAATAAGCAACTACCGAATTATTGCTTAATAATCCGCCTGCTTTAGTTACTCCGTATTTACTCGCTTTCTTTACCTGCTTTAAGAAATCCACAAAACTACTAAGGAAATCTTTATCAATATCACGAAAAGCGATATAATCCCCTCTAAACAATTTCAATTCACGGATAGTGTTACCAATAGTCTTTTCATAATTCAGACTGCCACGCTCTTTAGATTGGGCTCTCATATCCAACAAATAGTCAAGTACGTTTGCTTTGGATTTATTGGTATTCTGAAATCCGTGCGCATCATTCTGTAACTCAACAATCCGTTTGCTCTGAATAGCTTTGGCAAGCGCCAAAGTAGCTTCATTCTTAGTCTTATCCTCCCTCGTCTTTTCCGGAATAAGATATAACTTCAAAAACTCGTATTGGCGTTTACCACCAACATAGTTTTCTTTTCTAATCACATCACCAGTGTAATAATCCAAATAAATGGATTGATTACCATTGGCAAGCTGCTTAAATCTGATTCTTACAGGTTCTTTCAGTTTGACCTCTTGTTTCTTTTTCGCCATACTTATGTTTTTATTTTGTTACCGATGGCAAATATAGATATTTTTTGTTACCCAATAGCATTTGAGTAACAAATTAGTAACAAAATAAAGGAATTTATAGGCAAACACAGGAAAGCAAGCAAAACAAAGGAAACAAGATAAACAAAATATAAACCACTATATTTCAGATATTTATATTTTATTTTTTAGCTCTTTCTTTCTCTTTTTCCACAACTGATAACTATTGATGATGTTCTGCCACACCACATAGCTACCGGGACCGACAGACGATAAAGGATTGAGATAAGTCACTGCCATCCAAATGGCAAGCACCGTATTCTTCTGTCCCAAAGCCTGCCCCGCGCTGATTCGGTCATGATAAGCACTGCCAATTCTTTTACCAAAATAAAATTGCAGACAGCAAGTGGCAAGTCCTGCCAAAGCAATCATTATCTCGATGGAAACATCGGCAGCAGCGGTAACCAGTGAGCGCACGGTTTGTCCTGTCACAATAGTCAGTGCAACCGCCCACAAATAAAAAGCGACCCCATGATATTTCGACAACAGTCGATGTACAGACGGGATATAATAACGAAACAACAATGCAATAAAAAAAGGAGCCAGTAACAGAGGAAACACTTTACTCAGTATTTTAAGAAAAGCCACCACAAAGGTGATGTCGGCATGAGGCTCCACAAGCGGAAACACAAGCGGCACCGCTATTGCCGCCAATACATTCGAAAGCAAGGTATAAGTAGTAAGCGTGGAAGCACTTCCTCCCAATTTTCCTGTAATGACAGCCGCTGCCGTGGCCGTGGGACAAATCAGGCAAACCATCGCCCCTTCAAAAATATCCCTGTAAGCCTCCTCCATGGGGCAGAAAATCAGCAACAAAGCAATAATGCCGCTTGATACAGCCTGAATGGACAATAGCCATACGTGCCATGCCTTGGGTAGTAATTCCTTGGGCTCAATCTTACAAAAAGTAAGCAGCAACTGTGCGAAGATAAGAAAAGGAGTCAAAACGGCAATCAGCCAATTCACAAAAGGTTTTGCCGGCTCCAAAATAGTGACGTTGGCCAACAGGAAATATCCGATAGCTCCGGCAAACATTGCCAAAGGCAGCGTCCAATTCTTCAGAAATTTAAGCATATTATAGATTTTTTGGGGATGCAAAGTAATAGAAAATCAACCAAATACTCGTCTGTTTTTCGGGTTTTATGGCATCTTTCTACTAAAAAACACAAAACTTGAAGGTAAAAGCCGAGTTTTCATTAAAAATCGCTACATTTGCACCTTAATTAATATGAGAACCGATAGACTTAAAATAATAATTCTGTTGTGTAGCCTTGCGCTAGTCTTGCCCTTTCTTTGTCTTACAGCCGAAGGAAAGGACTTCACTGTTGTCATTGACCCCGGTCACGGAGGTCATGACCCCGGTGCCATCGGCAGACGCGGAAAAGAAAAGAATATCAATCTGAATGTGGCATTGAAAGTAGGACGCCTGATACAGAACAACTGTAAAGACGTAAAAGTCATATTCACACGCCGCAGCGATGTGTTTATTCCTTTGGACCGCCGGGCACAAATAGCCAATAACGCCAAAGCAGACTTATTCATCTCCATCCATACCAATTCGGTAGCCCGCGGACGCAATGTCAGAGGTACGGAAACTTACACCCTCGGTCTCCATCGGACAGAAGAAAACCTGGAAGTCGCCAAAAAGGAAAACTCTGTTATTTTAATAGAGGACAATTATCAGCAACGTTATGCCGGTTTCAATCCGAACTCTTCGGAAAGTTACATCATCTTTGAATTCCTGCAGGACAAAAACATGGAGAAGAGTGTCAAACTGGCAACTCTGATACAAAAACAATTCAAGACTTCGGCACGCCGCATAGACAAAGGCGTGCATCAGGCAGGATTTCTCGTACTTCGTGAAACATCCATGCCCGGTGTATTGGTAGAGCTCGGCTATATCTCTACTCCCGATGAAGAACAGTATCTTCTGTCCGACACAGGCAGTGAAGCATTGGCAAACAGTATTTACAAAGCTTTCTTAAACTATAAACGCGAACACGACGCACCAATAGACCGTAGCAAAGTGCAGCAACCGGAAGTGCCCGAACCGGAGGAATCTGTAGCGGAAACACCAACCGATGAACCCGACAGTGCACCCGAACCGGTAAGAAGCAACAGAAAGCCGGGTACACCTAACATCAAGACAAATAAGAGCAACCCTGAAGTTGTACATAAACCGATATTCAAAATACAAATATTGGCATCCGATAGGATATTGCCCAAAAACAGCAGACAATTAAAAGGACTTTCTCCGGTAAGTTATTATAAAGAAAAAGGGCTATATAAATATACCTATGGAGAAAGCACCGACTATAATAAGGTATTACGCATGAAGCGCGAAGTTACCGCTAAATTTAAAGATGCATTCATCATTGCCTTTAAAAACGGAGAAAAGATGAATGTAAACGAAGCCATCAAAGAATTTAAGAAAAACAGATAATTATATAAAAGAAATAACAGAAATGACGAAAGAGGTAAAAATAGGATTAATAGGCATCGCTGCTTTAGCCATGCTAATTTATGGTATCAATTACCTGAAAGGAATCAACATGTTCCAATCAGCAAACTATTATTATGTAGAATATACCAACATAAACGGTCTGGCCGGCTCCAGCCCCGTATTTGCCAATGGTTTTAAAGTGGGTACTGTGAGAAGTATCAACTATAATTACAAGAAACCGGGGCACGTGACGGTAGAGGTAGAGGTAGACAAAGAAATGCGCATCCCCAAAGGAAGTAAAGGAGAATTGGTTACCGAAATGCTGGGAACGGTAAAAATGAACTTACTCTTGAATGATAAAACCAACGAATTTTTCCAGCCGGGAGATACTTTGCCCGGAATAACCAACAATGGTTTGATGGGGGTAGCCGAAGAAAAGTTGGTTCCCCAAGTGGAACAGCTTCTTCCCAAAATGGATTCCATTCTTCAATCATTGAACAAACTCCTGGCAGACCCGGCACTGACGGCAACCATACACAATGCTGAGAGACTGACAGCCAACTTGGACGTTACTACACGCCAGCTGAATTCATTAATGAATAATGAATTACCGCAGATCACCGGCCGATTGGTGACCATTACCGATAACTTCTCTGTCATCAGTGAAAACTTAAAAGGCATTGACTATGCAAGCACTTTCAGCAAAGTAGACTCTACATTATATAATGTACAATTGCTGACCGAAAAACTCACCCGCAAAGATAATACCATTGGCTTATTGTTCAACGACCCGACATTCTACCAGAACTTGAGTACAACAACAGCCAATGCAGCTTCCCTGCTGGAAGACCTGAAGGCACATCCCAAACGGTATGTACACTTCTCGCTGTTCGGCAAGAAAGATAAGTAAGGCTTCCGCTTAAAATAGAAATATTCTAAATAAAGCCATATTTCCTTTTTTTCCCTGTTGGCTAGTAAAAGGCTGTCAACAGGGAAGAAAGGCTTAAAGAAGCGGAGTTAATCACCAATATAGCGACACAAGAAAAGCTCAATAGAAAGCTAAGAATCAAGAGCTTACAAATATGCAACTTTCATTCCGGACTGACCTCAGAGTGCTTTTTATAAGTCACTGAAACTAAAGAGATTACTTTTAAAATATAAAAAGCAAGAAAAAAGCGATTTGTTTTTTCAGATTTTCATTTCGAAATTTGCATTGTAGAAGTTTCGCTTTTTATAATAAATGTCTTATATGATTGAAAACGATCACGTCGTTTTATGGAATCGATGTCTCAATATCATTAGAGACAATGTTCCTGATACGACTTATAAAACTTGGTTTGAGCCTATCGTACCTCTGAAGTACGAAGACCACGCCTTGACCATTGGAGTCCCGAGTCCTTTCTTCTATGAATTTTTGGAAGAAAAGTTCGTGGATTTATTGCGTGCAGCCCTTTATAAAGAAATCGGGGAAGGTACGCAGTTGATGTATTGCATATTAACAGACAAGACCAATCATATAACTGTAAATATAGAGGGTACCAAGCGTTCTTCGGCATTACCCGCACAAACAGTTATAAAAGATGGCAATAAGGCTCCCAACCCGATGCAAGCTCCGGCTCCGCAGGATTTGGATCCGCACTTGAACCCGAACTACAATTTCGAGAACTTTATCAAAGGAAACAGTAACGAGTTTTCGCGTACTGTAGGAGAAACCGTGGCAAAGAACCCTGCCCGGACATTCAATCCGTTGTTTTTATACGGACCGTCAGGTGTGGGAAAAACCCACTTAATCAATGCCATAGGTACACGCATCAAGGAACTTTATCCGGAAAAACGAGTATTATATGTATCGGCACATTTGTTTCAGGTACAATATACCGACTCTGTACGTACCAACCATTTCAATGATTTCATCAGTTTCTACCAGACAATAGATGTGCTGATTATCGATGATATCCAGGAATTTGCCGGTGTTACCAAAACTCAGAATACCTTCTTCCATATCTTTAACCACCTGCACCAAAACGGTAAGCAACTTATCCTGACTTCCGACCGCGCACCGGTGATGCTGCAAGGTATGGAAGAACGCCTCCTGACCCGTTTTAAATGGGGTTTGGTAGCCGAACTGGAAAAGCCTGATGTGGAACTGAGAAAGAATATTCTCCGCAACAAGATTCGCCGTGACGGACTGAATATTCCTGAATCTGTAATAAACTACATTGCCGAAAACGTCAACGAAAGCGTACGTGAACTGGAAGGTATCATCAACTCTCTGTTGGCACAGTCCATTATCTTTAAGCGTGACGTGGACATCGATTTGGCAGAACGGATTGTTCGCAAAGCGGTTCGTTGCGAAAGCAAACCGATTACCATCGAGGACATTATCGCCAAAGTATGCAGTCATTATGAGATAGAAGAATCGGCAATCCACACTAAAACGCGCAAAAGAGAAGTCGTGCAGGTACGTCAGGTTGCCATGTTCCTTGCAAAAAAGCATACAGACGCCTCCTCTTCCAAGATTGGTCAGTTAATTGGAAATAAAGACCACGCTACCGTATTGCATGCTTGCAAAATAGTGAAAGATCAGGTAGAGGTAGATAAATCATTCAAAGCTGATATAGAAGAAATTGAAGCATTACTAAGAAGAAAATAAAAAGTCTCATTCTGTAGAGACTGCTTTTTAGGCACAAATAACACAGATAAACACGGATTTTTCATCTTTTCCGTAAATCGTGTGTTATTCATGCCTAAAAATAAATACAAACGGATTATTTTTCAAACCCCTGTTTCTTTAATGTCGCCTTCAGGATACCCGACATATACTCGTTATCAGCCTTCTTATAACGTACGTCAGTAAACACCTGAGCCAATGTCTCCTTCTGATTCTCCTCTATAAATCGATGATTCTCCGGCAATGATTCTTTATAAGCATAAATACGGTCGATGTCTTCAACCGAATAATCATGATAAACCTCATCGTGCAACAGCCCCTGAACAGGAAGACGGTCGACCTGTGAAGGACATTCGTCAGGATATCCTACCGTTATGGTAGCTACCGGCATCACCAGTTCCGGCAACTGGAGAATCTCAACTATCTGATCCGGGTTATAGATAGTAGTACCCAAATAGCAAATACCCAACCCATGTTCTTCCGCCAATGTGCAAAAATTTTGTGTAACCAGCAATGCATCTGTCGCCGCATTCAAAAAAGAGATAGGATTATCATATCCCGGTTCCGCTTTGCGTGCCCGACACCATTTACTAAAGCGGTTAAAGTCGGCACAAAAAGTAAGCACCACCGGTGCACCCGTTACCATAGGCTGATTAAAATGAGCCGGTGCCAATTTTTCCTTCATCTGTTTATCACGAGTGACTACCACACTATATAGTTGCATATTCCCCATAGTAGAAGCACGAAAAGCCTCTTCAAGCAAATCATTTAACAAAGAAGCGGGAATTTCATCCTGCTTGTATTTACGGATAGACCGTCTGTTCTTTATTGAATCCATATTCTTTTTCTTGCAAAGATAAGAAAAGAAAAGCGTATTCAATAACCTTTTTTGCAAAATAATCCACCCCAAACATTTGGAGTTTTCAATTATTTCATTACTTCACATTTTACTCAAATTTTCCAAATAGAAAACTTTAGCAGCTCACGCATCAACAACCTATATTGAAAATCAAATAATTAACAGACCGTTTTGGATAACTTTTAAATTGTTGAAAACTTATTCGATATTTATTTTGTTTATTCAGAAAACATATATAGCTTTGCCGACGCTTTTGTTATAAATGAGTTAGGACTTCTACATCTTAAGCTTATTAATAATTATAGTAAATCTGAACAGAAAAGTGGAAAAACGAATTTACTCCTACGACGAAGCCTTTGAAGCATCTTTACAATACTTTAAGGGCGATGAACTTGCTGCCAGGGTTTGGGTAAACAAATACGCAGTAAAGGACTCTTTCGGCAATATTTACGAAAAGTCACCGGAAGACATGCATTGGCGTATTGCCAATGAGGTGGCCCGCATTGAAAGCAAATACCAAAACGGGCTGGACGCACAACAACTTTACGAGTTATTGGACCATTTTAAGTACATCGTTCCACAAGGAAGTCCGATGACAGGCATCGGCAATGATTACCAAGTAGCATCATTGTCTAACTGTTTTGTTATCGGAATGGAAGGTGCAGCCGATTCCTATGGTGCCATTATCCGCATTGATGAAGAACAGGTTCAGCTGATGAAACGTCGTGGAGGAGTAGGACATGATTTGTCTCATATCCGTCCGAAAGGTTCACCTGTCAAGAACTCAGCACTGACTTCTACAGGATTGGTTCCTTTTATGGAGCGTTATTCAAATTCCACCCGTGAAGTAGCTCAAGACGGCCGCCGTGGTGCATTGATGCTGAGCGTATCTATCAAGCACCCCGATTCTGAAGCATTTATCGATGCTAAAATGACAGAAGGCAAAGTTACAGGAGCCAATGTTTCTGTAAAACTTGACGATGCATTCATGCAGGCAGCTGTTGACGGTACTCCATATACACAACAATATCCCATCGATGCTGCCACACCTTCGACAACCAAAGAAATAGACGCTTCGGCTTTATGGAAGAAGATTGTACACAATGCGTGGAAGTCGGCAGAACCGGGTGTTCTGTTCTGGGATACCATCATACGCGAATCCGTACCCGACTGTTATGCAGATTTAGGTTACCGCACAGTGTCTACCAACCCTTGCGGTGAGATTCCCTTATGCCCTTACGACTCCTGCCGTTTGCTGGCTATCAATCTATATTCTTATGTAGTCAATCCCTTCACCAAGGATGCCTATTTCGATTTTGAGCTGTTCAAAAAACATGTTGCTTTAGCTCAACGCATCATGGATGACATTATCGACTTGGAGCTGGAGAAAATCGAAAGAATTATGACCAAGATTGACTCCGACCCTGAAAGTGAAGAAGTAAAAGGGGCAGAAAGACATCTGTGGGAAAAAATATACAAGAAAAGCGGTCAGGGACGCCGTACCGGTGTAGGTATCACTGCCGAAGGAGATATGCTCGCCGCCATGGGACTACGCTACGGAACTGAAGAAGCAACCGAATTCTCGGAAAAAGTGCATAAAACGATTGCCTTGGAAGCATATCGTTCTTCTGTAGAAATGGCAAAAGAACGCGGTGCATTCGCTATCTATGACAGCGAAAGAGAAAAAGACAACCCCTTCATCAACCGCTTGAAAGAAGCTGATCCGAAATTGTATGAAGACATGCTCAAATACGGACGCCGTAACATTGCCTGTCTGACAATTGCTCCGACGGGAACCACCAGTTTGATGACTCAGACCACTTCGGGCATTGAACCCGTATTTATGCCGGTTTACAAGCGCAGAAGAAAAGTCAACCCGAATGATCCGCAAGTACATGTTGACTTTGTGGATGAAACAGGTGACGCCTTCGAAGAATATGTGGTATTCCACCATAAGTTTGTAACATGGATGGAAATAAACGGCTACGACCCCGCCAAGCGTTATACACAGGAAGAAATAGACGAATTGGTAAAAAAATCACCTTATTATAAGGCAACATCAAATGATGTAGACTGGCTGATGAAAGTAAAGATGCAAGGACGTATCCAAAAATGGGTTGACCATTCCATCAGTGTCACCATCAACTTGCCAAATGATGTGGATGAAGACCTCGTAAACCGTCTTTACGTAGAAGCATGGCGTTCGGGCTGCAAAGGTTGTACCGTATATCGTGACGGGTCACGTTCCGGTGTATTGATTTCCAACAAGAAGAAGGATAAGAAAGAAGAAATGCCACCTTGCAAACCGCCTACGGTAGTCGAAGTCCGCCCGAAAGTATTAGAAGCCGATGTCATCCGTTTCCAGAACAACAAGGAAAAATGGGTAGCCTTTGTCGGTCTGCTGGACGGTCACCCATACGAGATATTTACCGGTCTGCAAGACGATGAAGAGGGCATCTTATTGCCGAAGTCTGTCACTAGCGGACGAATCATTAAAAATGTAGACGAAGACGGCAACAAACACTACGACTTCCAGTTTGAAAACAAGCGCGGATACAAGACCACCATCGAAGGTCTGTCCGAGAAGTTTAATAAAGAATACTGGAACTATGCCAAACTGATTTCGGGCGTCCTCCGCTGGCGCATGCCTATCGACCGCGTCATTAAGTTGGTGGACTCACTGCAATTGGACAGCGAAAGCATCAACACATGGAAAAACGGTGTAGAACGTGCTCTGAAAAAATATGTTACCGACGGAACGAAAGCCGACGGTCAGAAGTGTCCGAATTGCGGACATGAAACTCTCGTTTATCAGGAGGGATGCCTTATCTGCAAAACCTGTGGAGCGTCAAGATGCGGATAATGGTTTATTATATAATGTAATCACAAAAGAGAAGAAAAGAGGAACTGCCTGTATCGAATGGCAATTCCTCTTTCTTTTAGCATTTTTTCTGCTTCTCTTTCCCATAAGGAAAAAGTACCTTATATTTGTCCGTCCAATAAAAACAAAAGCATGAAAGCAACATCAATGTATATATGTCTGGAAGGTCTTAAATTCTTTGCCCGTCATGGAGTAGCTCCACAAGAAACGGTTGTGGGAGCCAACTTTACCATTGACTTGAAATTAAAAACAAATTTTATCCATGCAGCCCAGACAGACAGACTAGAGGGAACCGTAAGCTATGCCGACGTACATACCGCGGTAAAAGAAGTTATGAAAACGCCTTCCAGGTTATTGGAACACGTATGTGAACGCATAGCGGAACGGCTGTTCCATGATTTCCCTGTCATCGAAGAAATAGATATTCGTCTATACAAAGAAAATCCGCCTATGGGGGCGGATTGTCAGAAAGTAGGAGTCGCAGTACACTACGACCGATAAAATACACTTTACGCCATTGGATAAAATAATTATTTATTCTTTCTGCCTTTACGTTTATTGACCCGTTCCACTGCCTCAGATACTACCGGCTTATTGGCAAAGCGCTGTGTATATCCGGTATAATCCGGATGAGTGCGCTCATATTCCGGGTCAACAAACAGAGGGCTGGTTATGATATGATCAGCCGTAGAGCGGTTACAGCAAAAAACAATATTCTCCACACCCGCCAAACGAGTCAATGCTTTTACATCCGTATCATGCGGCTGGAGAGTCATCGGGTCGGTAAAGAAAAAAAGATAATCGATTTCTCCTTCCACAATGCGCGAACCAATCTGCTGGTCACCACCCAGCGGACCTGATTTCAGAATAGTAATATCCCATTCCACATCAGGATGTTTCTCTTTCAAAGCTTCCCGGATAAGTGTTCCTGTGGTTCCCGTGCAATAAAACTTGTGACCTATCAACCGTTCCGAGTTCCAAAGAACCCATTCTATCAAGTCCTTCTTCATGGCATCATGTGCCACCAAGCCAATTTTTCTAACCAATTTGCTCATAGTCGTTTTTTTTAATATACTAAATTTAGTTTACCCACATCAGGCAGTCAGCCCTTTCACAAAATTACGCAATTGTGAAAACCTTTTCTTGCCCAACGCATGATATTTCCACAAAATACTATACTCCACTCTTTCGGGAATAGGCTCATCGGTAGCTTTCATCATATTCTCCACGCGGGCAGAAGCAAAGCTATAACGGGTACGCTCAAAATCTCTCCTTGCCTGAAAGACAGCTTTGGCACTCTCCTTATCCTTCTTAAGATAGAAAACCATAGCAGCAATCCTATCCAAAAAACCACGCACACAAAGCACCTTATTCAGTTCCTTTTCAGGCAAATTCTTATAAAGCATCAATAAATTATTCCGAAAGTTCAGATATATTTTCCGCGGACTTTCTTTTTTCAATGTAGCCGCACCTACATGATACACCACACTTTGCGGAATACATACCAATCCTCTTCCACGGCTGCGAAAACGCCAGCAAAGATCAATTTCCTCCATGTGAGCAAAGAAACGCCCATCCAGACCTCCTGCCTCACGATAATCTTTCAAGCGGACAAAAAAGGCAGCTCCACTAACCCAAAAAACAGGCATCACCGTATCATACTGCCCATCATCCTTCTCTACCGTTTCAAAAATCCGTCCGCGGCAAAAAGGATACCCATAACGGTCGATATACCCCCCCGCAGCACCCGCATATTCAAAAAACTCCTTATTGCGCTGACTCAGAAGTTTGGGTTGACAAGCAGCCACTTCGGGATGAACTTCCATAAAATCCCGCAAAGGCTCCAACCAATGAGGTGTCACCTCGATATCACTGTTCAAAAGAACCACATATTCCGCATCCACCTGCTGCAAGGCACGGTTATACCCTTCGGCAAAGCCATAATTTTCCCCCAGTTCAATAAGGCGCACAGCAGGAAACTCTTTCCTCACCACGTCACACGATGCATCCGAAGAAGCATTGTCAGCCACACATACCTCCACTCCTTCCGCCTCAGAATATGCTATCACCGAAGGAAGAAATTGCCGCAACATAGCTTCCCCATTCCAATTCAATATGACAACTGATATCTTTTTCATATAATTGTACCTTTCAAGGCAGTACCGTCTTCATTAAAATCACCCAATTTTACGCGCACCAACTTATTGTCAAGCGCATCATCATGTTCCAGTTCCACCCGGATATAATTATCCGTAAAGCCATGCATCGGCATTCCCGCCTTCGATTTTTCGGCAAGCACGATAGCCTCTTTGCCAATATGTCTGGCATAAAAAGCCTTTGTCTTTTCGTCCGAAAGCGCCAACAAACGCTGGCTCCGCCGATGTTTCTCCTCGGGAGAAACCACATGATCTATTTTCAACGCCTGAGTACCGGGACGTTCAGAATAACTGAACACATGAAGTTGAGTCACCTCAAGCCCTTCGATAAAACGATATGCATCTTCAAAATACAGTTCTGTCTCCCCCCTGGTTCCCACAATCACATCCACACCGATAAAAGCATCGGGCATCATTTCTTTTATCTTGCGAATCTTAGAAGCGAACAATGCCGTATCATAACGACGGCGCATCAACTTCAACACATCGTCACTGCCACTCTGCAAAGGAATATGGAAATGAGGCATAAAAGCACGCGAACGAGAAACATATTCAATAATCTCATCCGTCAGCAAATTGGGCTCGATGGAAGAGATACGATAACGTTCGATACCCTCCACTTTATCCAGTTCCTTCACCAAATCAAAAAATGTTTCGCCTGTCGTCTTTCCGAAATCCCCGATATTCACCCCGGTAATAACTATTTCCTTTCCGCCTTCCCCGGCTGCCCGGCGAGCTTGCGCCACTATGTCCTCAATCCGTCCGTTACGGCTGCGTCCACGGGCAAACGGAATCGTACAATAAGAGCAAAAATAGTCACACCCATCCTGCACCTTCAAGAAATAACGGGTACGGTCACCCCGCGAACACGAAGGAGAAAAACTGCGAATATCTTTGGTAGCCGTCGTAATGGCTTCTCCCTTCTCATGCTTCTCCAGATTTCCAAGGTAATTCATCAGCTCCCCTTTCTGCTCCGCACCGAGAACAAGGTCTACCCCTTCAATATTCGCTACCTGTTCCGGCTTCAGCTGAGCATAACATCCGGTGACAACAACAAAGGCACCCGGATGCTGTTTAGTCAACCGATGGATGGCCTGCCTGCACTTTTTATCGGCAACCTCAGTAACCGAACAAGTATTTACAACACAAATATCGGCTTTCTCTCCTTTACGCGCAGTACGGATACCGGCTTCTTTCAGAATTCTGCCAATTGTTGAGGTTTCTGAGAAATTCAATTTACAGCCCAATGTATAATAAACGGCCGTTTTATTTTGGAATATTGTCGTATCAATCATACCTATTTATCTATATTAGGCAACAAAGTTACACATAATTCTCCTTAATTCTTTTAGAATACCAATAATTATGCTTATTTTTGCACATTACATCAAAAATTGTGCAATGATAAAAGAGAACTTTATTAAGCTATACGAGAATAGCTTTAAGGAGAACTGGGATTTACCGTGTTACACAGATTATGGTGAAGACAACGCTTTTACGTATGGACAAGTGGCAGAAGAAATAGCCAAGTTACACCTGCTGTTTCAACATTGCAGTCTCCGACGCGGTGATAAAATTTCAATCATAGGTAAGAATACTTCTCGCTGGTGCATAGCATATATGGCAACAATTACCTATGGCGCCATCGTTGTACCTATTCTTCAAGACTTTAAGCCGAATGACGTTCATCATATCGTCAATCATTCCGAATCCACATTCCTGTTTGTCAGCGATAATATCTGGGAAAACCTGGAAGAAGAAGCATTGGGCAACTTACGTGCTGTCTTTTCTTTGACAGATTACCGTTGTCTGCACCAGCGTGATGGAGAGACTATTCAGAAATTCATGCGCAACATAGATACGGCCATGAAAAAAGCCTATCCCAAAGGTTTCCAAAAGGAGAACATCATCTATACCGAATTGTCTAATGATAAAGTGATGTTGTTTAACTATACCTCGGGCACCACCGGCTTCAGCAAAGGAGTGATGCTGACAGGCAACAATCTGGCAGGCAATGTCACCTTCGGTATCCGAACAGGACTGTTGAAAAAAGGAGAAAAAGTACTTTCTTTCCTACCCTTGGCCCATGCTTATGGTTGTGCTTTCGATTTTCTGACCGCAACGGCCGTGGGAACCCATGTCACGCTGTTAGGCAAGACACCTTCTCCAAAAATTCTGATGAAAGCATTCGAAGAAGTGAAGCCCAACCTGATTATCACAGTCCCCCTGGTAATAGAAAAGATATACAAGAATGTCATTCAGCCACTTATCAATAAGCGCAGCATGAAATGGGCATTGAATATCCCTTTGCTGGACAATCAGATATATGCGCAAATCCGTAAAAAACTGATTGACGCTTTGGGCGGACGGTTCAAGGAAGTCATTATTGGCGGTGCAGCCATGAACCCGGAAGTAACAGATTTCTTCTACAAAATAAAATTCCCCTTTACCATCGGATACGGTATGACAGAATGCGGCCCGCTCATCAGTTATGCCCCCTGGAATACCTTCATCCCCGGTTCTGCAGGAAAAATTCTCGACATCATGGAAGTGCGTATCGACTCGGATGATCCCTACAATACGACAGGCGAAATTCAGGTGCGCGGAGAAAACGTAATGAAAGGATATTATAAAAACGAAGAAGCAACCCGCGAAGTATTTACCGAAGACGGTTGGCTGAAGACCGGTGACCTAGGAACCATTGACGCAAACGGCTTCATATATATCCGCGGCCGCAGCAAAACCATGCTGTTAAGCTCCAACGGACAAAATATCTTTCCGGAGGAAATTGAAGCGAAGTTAAATAATATGCCCTTCGTTCTGGAAAGTCTGATTATAGAACGCAATAAAAAACTTGTGGCTTTGGTTTATCCCGATTACGACAGTCTTGACTCTCTGGGATTGAACACCCCCGACAATATAAAAACGGTAATGGACGAGAACCTGAAAAATCTGAATAAACTGGTAGGCAATTACGAACAAGTAAGTACTATTCAGCTTTATCCTACCGAATTTGAAAAGACTCCCAAAAAGAGTATAAAACGCTTCCTCTACAACAGCATTGCAGAGGAATAACAATATGTTTTAAAACATACTATAAATCAGTAAATTAAGTTGCACAACATAAAAATGTGGAAAAAAAGTCGGTTTCAGGAGTACAACATATTGAAAAAGTGTATACCTTTGCAACGTTTTAATAAAGCAACTATTTAGTATTACAGATTTAAAAAGCAAAGAAAATGAAAAAATTAGTATTTTTGTTCGTAGCATTTGCAGCTGTTTCTTTCGCATCTTGCGGAAACAAAGCTGCTAACAACGGAGCTGAAAACGCAGATTCTACTACAGTTGAAACAGTTGAAGCAGCTGTTGTTGAAACAGTTGACACTGTAGCTGCTGTTGATAGCACAGCTGCTGACTCTGCAGCCGTAGCTGAATAATATTCAGAACGAACATTAGAGAGAATTGAAAGTCTGCCGTGCGAAAGCACAACAGACTTTTTTTTATTTATACACCTCGTCAATGGCAGCCAACGTCTCGTCTATCTGTTCCATATACCGTCCATACATTTTTCTTGGATAACTATGTATATAAGAAATTTGCTGCACAGCCTGCACCCCTTCCGGGATAGTGAAATAAAAGTCCCACTCCTGCATTTTAGTCCTGAGCTTATTCTTTGCCAATGCTTCTCGCACTTCTGCCTTATCAGTCAATTTCTCAATACATTTCAGCTTTATATCCATAAAAGCCCCAAAACTGCCATAAGCGGTTTTTATCGTGTTGTATGTTTGAATAATCCGGGTAGCAAGTTTTTTATTTTCAATAGCAGAGATAAGCGATGAACTTTTGAGCATCTCCATTGCATCATCAATATAAATAGGATTGAATGACTGGAATGGCGAATAGCCATATTTCTCAATTGAATCCGGCGATGCCTTATCTATGGAGTCTTTATATTGAAGCAGATAACACGCCCCCCGCTGTTCAAACAGCTCCTGCTCCATCAATTCTTCTATAGTCTCCCTGTTGAGTAATATTTCATCTTTGACCAATGACAGAGCATCTTTCACTTCATTTCTTATCTTACGTTCTTCTATCAGGTCACTGCCGGCAAAGGTAATAACAATACCCAGCACCACAGCAATGAAGTTGCGAAAGAAATCACCGAATCTATACTCTGTGCTCATGCGCTTCACTTTCTCTATCAGGTTTGTTTTCATAGTAGTTCATTCGTGTATGAAAAATTATCATGCTAAAGATAGACAAAATTTATATACCGGCAAGCCAAAAACGATTTAATATAGTCCCTTTCCACAAAAAAGAGGAATCTCAAGAAAAAGAAGAAGCCCGGCTCTAGCGAACCGGGCTTCTTCAGCATATACTTTAAAGTATTTACAGATTATTCAGCAACTACTTCGAACGGAATTTCTACAGAAACTTCCTTGTGCAGTTTAACGATAGCTTTGTAAGAACCAACTTCTTTCACAGTATCCTTCACAACGATAATCTTTCTGTCAACCTTGTGGCCTAATTTTTCCAATTCTTCAGCAATCTGGATGTTGGTAACAGAACCAAAGATAGTACCTGTAGCACTCACTTTGGTAGCGATAGTCAAAGTTACACCCTTCAACTGTTCTGCCATAGCTTCAGCATCCTTCTTAATTTTTTCCAGTTTGTGAGCGCGTTGTTTCAATTCTTCTGCCAACATTTTCTTTGCAGAAGGTGAAGCAATCACAGCTTTACCGGTCGGAATAAGATAGTTACGACCGTAACCAGACTTTACAGTTACAATATCATTCTTGTAGCCTAAGTTTACTACGTCTTCTTTCAAAATTATTTCCATACTTATTCCT
>UMCX01008089.1_pt1 | contig 26958 bp, 13 predicted proteins | sample 1964341 | NCBI WGS metagenome assembly UMCX01 (sample SAMEA4835979, study PRJEB28245) | human gut metagenome | biome: gut microbiome; material: fecal sample | place: Denmark | collected 2008
ATGCCGGGGTCAATCATAATACGGTCACGTTAACGAATACGTCCGCTTCCGGTACCAGGGTCTATGGCGGCTATGTGGCACAACATCCGATACCAACCTTACTTAATTACAGCAGCAATACCGTTACAAAAGCAGATCCCATATCCACCAGTGCCAGCAGCAACTCGGTAACGATTACGGGCAGCCAGGTCGAGGGTGTGTACGGCGGCGTGGGCCAGATCGGCTCGGCCAAGGGCAATACCGTCACCATCAATGACGGCACTGTAAAGAACAGCGTCCTTGGCGGCCACTCGGCCATGTCAGATGCCATAGGAAATACCGTCAACATCGCAGGCGGCATTATCGGAACGGAATCATCAGGCACTGGTGAAGCCGATGACAACGCCATCGCCGGCGGTTTTGCCAAAGAAGGACAGGCGAACAATAACACCGTCAACATCACAGGCGGCACCCTGGGCGCCATGATGAGCCTCTACGGCGGTTACAGCGAAAAAGGAAGCAGCAGCAACAGCAACACGCTGAACCTTCATACGAAAGGAAATACCGTGAAGAATCTCGGCTATTTCCAGAACCTGAACTTCTACGTCCCGGAAGGAACAGCGGCAGGAGAAACGATGGTGACCGTCACAGAAAACGCCGACGTTTCCAAAGCAGTCATCCAGGCGGGAATTGAGAAAACGACGAAACTCGCGCCCGGACAGGCCATCAACCTCATCTATGATGCAGGCGGCATCAAGACAGACGGCACATCATACAGCATGATGAGCGGCAAAGACATCGTCAGCGACGCCGGCTTCGTCGACCGCAAGGCAGCCGTCAAAAAACAGGACGACAACACCATCGTCGTCTATGTCCCGAAAGACGAAAAAGGCACCATCCATCCGGACACCAAGATCATTCCGGAAGACCGTGAGAACGGGATCAATACCATCAAGAACGCAGGCGATCTCGTTTCCAATGCAGCAGAAGGCGCATGGAAAGAAGACCATGACGTCGATGCGAAATTCGTGCCCTATGCCATCGTAGGCGGCTACGACCTCCACTACAACACGGGCTCTTACATCGACAGCAATGGCATGGCCGCCAACGTCGGCCTCATCCGGAGAATCCGCCGCGATGGAGCCATCGACACCGTCCTGCCGTTCCTCGAATACGGCAGGAGCAACTACGCCAGCTTCCTTGACGACGGAGCCAGAGGCGACGGCCGCCAGCACTACACCGGCGGAGGCGTCCTCCTGAGACGCGACCTCGATGACGGCAAGTACTACGAAGGCGCTATCAGAGCCGGCCGCCTCAAAGGCGACTTCCACGGTATCATCGAAAGCACCGCCCTCCGCTACGACAGCAGCGCGCCGTACGTCGCAGCCCAGGCAGGCGCAGGCAAAATCTACGCCAAAGACAGAGACACCTATGACCTCTACGGCAAATTCTTCTGGACTCACCTCGGAAGCGATACCGCCACCATCAGAAACAGCCGCGGCGAAGCGAAGTACGAATTCGACGACATCAACTCCTACCGGACAAGACTGGGCATGAGATGGACCAGAAACTTCGACAAAGTCCGCTCCCTCTACGCAGGCATCGGCTGGGACTATGAATTTGACAGCAAAGCAAGAGCTTTCTATGATGCCTACAGAACCGACACCCCGACTGTCAAAGGATCCAGCGAATTCCTCGAACTTGGCTGGAAGAGCAAAGTCACCAGCGACCACCCCTGGGGCGTAGACCTCAAAGCCACAGGCTGGACCGGAAAGCAGGAAGGCGGCACACTCTTCGCGACAGTTAGCAGAAGCTTTTAAATGAATTAACGCGTTTTACGAAAAAGGACCCGTTCTATGTGAATGAGTCCTTTTTCCGTGTCTGCTTTCTCGAGCAAAGCGAGGCTTAGCTGTCCCCGTTAGGGGAAAGTGGCGCGCATGCGCTGAAAGGGGTTCATCTCCCCGGACATAGTCCGGTTGTCTGGTTTTATCTTCTTCCGCTCAAATCTATCTTTCCTGAATTTATAACAAAACTATAAATAACTACACAAAAATGTTGTAAAATATAAATAATAACGGAATTATATAATTCCATTCTTTATATAAAAAATAAGAAGAAGTATCCGGCGTATGAGAGGGATGCTTTAAGGAAAGGAGGCGCGGTTCCGCAAGGGTGCTGCTGCGGCAGGATCCACTCAGAAGATTCTGGGAGAGCGAGTTTGCGGATGGTGGTGGAAGGCCATCCCCGCTTGCGGTTTATAAAAGGGGAGGAATATTAATGAAACAAGAACGCCGTAAAATTATGACGGCATTGATCATGTCCAGTCGCCTGAGTCTGGGCTTTTGTGGTGCGCCGGCTCATGCCGCGGTCACTGCAGAATCCAGCTCCGGGACGGTGACCGGGAATGAAGATACCGGGACGGTCAATGGAAACACATTAAACATCGTATCAGGAACCACGATTGCCGTTACAGGCGGAACAGTCAATTCTCTGGCTGCGGGCGGACTGTCGCTTAATGGGTCAGTAACCGGGAACAGCGCATCCATGGGAAATTCGGATACAGTGCAGTCCTCTGCCGCTGTCATTGCTGGCGGTATTTCCGGCGCCGGTGATGCCAATAGGAATACGCTTTCATTCAGTGGTGGCAGCGTATCAGAATTGGCCGTCGGCGGCTTTTCTGACTATGGCGGGGCCTCGGACAACAGTGTCACGATGAGTGGAGGTTCCGTCTACAAACTGGCAGGCGGCGCTTCTGTGGGAGGTGTTGCTTCCCTTGGTCAAACCTTGATTAATGATTTTAGCTCCTTAGGTTCCGGATTGAGTTACAAAGGAACCACCGGCGGATCTACAGAAAATAATAGGGTAACCATGAGCGGCGGATCGGCGACGTACGTCTGGGGTGCCTATAACTGGAATCTCACAGGAACAGAAGGAAATGTGGACGTCATCGGCAACCAGGTGACAATCAGCGATACAGCCGTGGTCAATGGACAGGTTGTTGGAGGTGAAGCAGATGCAGGCAGTGCGGACAACAATGCGGTCATTATTAAAGGAGGCATCATTAATGGTGCTGCCTCTGGCAGTGGACCCAAAGGTATGTCTGTCATTGGTGCCAACACGAACGTGTCCGGCAGCGGTGGCGCGAATACAAATAACAGTGTAACGATTTCCGGCGGCACGTTCAGGGAAACCGCGGTAGCAGCTGGCAACCGTATTATCGGGGCGTATTCCCAGAGCAGCGATGAAAATATTTCCGGTAACAGCGTGAAGATTTCCGGCGGTACTTTCGGCCAGGCGCAAGGCAGCGCTAACTTCGTCTATGGCGCTTACGATCTGGGGCATGGCAGTACGATTTCGAAGAACTCCGTTGCTATTTCCGGCGGCACGTTGGATGCGCAGGGAGGTTATGACATTCTGATCGGCGCTTATATAGATGTAGATGGTACGAGTGATACGGCTTCAGAAAACAGTGTCAGCCTGACAGGCGGTTCTATCGGCGCTTCCGGCAGTGCTGATACTTTGCAGATCAAAGGCGCACAAATCAATGAAAACGGCACTGCCAGCGGCAACAGCGTAGAAATTAATGGAGCTGACATTGGTTCAACATCGGCCCAAGGCATCGAAGTGGAGGGCGGTATCGTAAAGACCGGTGCAGCTTCGGAGAATAAAGTGACGATTTCGTCGGGAACGTTGAATACATCATCGGCAGCAGCGTTGCAGCTCTTTGGTGGTTTTGTGCAAAGTTCCGGCGACGTGACAGGCAATGATATCAACGTTACCGGCGGCACCATCGGCAAAGACAGCGGTGCACTCTATCTGTATGGTGGTTATACCGCTTCAGGTAATGCTGCAGAGAATAAGGCCGAAGTATCAGGAGCCGCCCTGAATCCTAATGCAGTCTTTGTCGGCGCCTTTACCGGATCTGGCGATGCGTCCGGCAATACAGTATCCCTTACTGGGCAGACGGGCAGTTATGCCAGCGCAGGACAGGCCGCAAGTGGATCTGTATCAGGAAATACAGCTGCATTGGATGGCAGCACAGCGACACTCGTCTATAACGGACGTATCCAGACGGCAGGCACATCTTCAGGCAATAAGGTTACGCTTTCGAATAACAGTGCTGCTGGCGCCGCTTATGGTGGATATTCGCCCAGCGGTGACGTGAGCGAAAATACGGTCGATGTAGAAAGCGGCAGTTTTGCCAATAATGCCATTGGCGGATGGACAAATTCTGGAAATGCCACGGGGAATAAAGCTATAGTCAATGATTCAAAAATCGGTTCTGATACATCAACTGCTTATGTCTTTGGCGGCTATTCGGCTTCCGGGGAAGCATCAGGCAGCGAAGTGACGGTCACGAACAGCATGCTTGGAAGCAAGACAGAAGTCTACGGCGGTTATGGCACGACAGGAAGCTCGGGCAGCAGCGTCACTTTCACGGGCAGTACGGGCGGATCGTTAATCACTGGCGGCTATACCGGAAGTGGCAGCGCCAGCAAAAATACACTCGGTGTCCAGGACGGCACAGTAAATGGAAGTATCACTGGCGGACAGACTGGTACAGGCGACGCTGCAAGTAATACAGTGAACATGAGCGGTACGAATACAACGGGAAGTGTTTACGGCGGTCATGTAACGACATCTGGTAATGCCACGGGAAATACAGTCAATTTTACAGAAGGAAGCAGTAATACATCCTTGATTTATGGCGGTTATACCTCCAAAGGCATGGCCAAAGATAATCACGCCAATATTTCCGGAACGTCGCTGGATAAACTCAAGCTTATTTACGGTGGCTATTCCAATGCGGCCGGAACTGGGGAAGATGCCGGAGCAGCTTTGAACAATACAGTATCAATTACAGACAGTGAAGAGGCAGACGGCTCTATCGCCTTGGTAAATTATACTTATCCACGCATATATGGCGGTTTCTCGAAGGCTGGCGACGCATCGGGAAATGAAGTGCTGTTCGACATGGAAGATGGGAATGTTTACCAAATATTCGGGGGCAGTACACAGTCAGCGTCAGCCAGTGCCAACAGCAATACTGTTACCATCAAATCTGGTACGATAACGGGTTTAGTGTTTGCTGGCCGTAATACAGCTGGCGGGCAGGCCAATGATAATCACCTGTATGTTCAGGGCGGTAGTCTGGAAGTCAATTCCCATATTGTGAGCGGCTATGGGACAACGGCAGGTAATAACACGTCAGAAATTTCCGGCGGCAGCTTGGGCTCTACGAAGGCTAACTATGCCCTGAATATTGCTGCCGGTGAAAGTTATAAGCCCGGCGGTGTAACGGAAGGCAACCAGTTATCCATTACCGGCGGCAAGATCGGAATGGGCGAAAACGCAAAAATACATATTTTTGGTGGATATAATCATAGGGATTATGCCAACAAGCTTGCAGCCTCGGCATCGGATAATCATATCAGCATGGAAAATGGTACAATCGATTCCCACGGTGGCTCCGTATCCATGATTGCCGGCGATATGGAAAATGCAGGATCCGGCAGCAGTACTATGACAAACAATACCATCACCATTTCCGGAGGTTCCATCAATGCTGCAGAGGATGGCAGTACCGGAGGAGATATCAATATAGCAGGTGCTTATTCAGATAGTTCCGGGGCGTCCTCAAATGAAGTCAATATTTCCCGCGGCACAATCGGTACAGCCAGCGGCGTGATCTCCATTTCCGGGGCCGCTGCCTACTCGGGAGATGCATCTGGAAACAGTGTCACCATCACGGGCGGCACCATTGGCGGCACGGATGGCGTCGATCCTGAGAACCCTTCCAGTATCGTGGGCGCTTTATCCGTACTTGGCAAAGCAACGGATAATCATGTGTCCATTTCGGGCGCAAACCTGATAGGAGCTATAGAGATCTATGGCGGAGAGAGCGGCGCAGGCAGTACGGGCAACAGCGTCACCCTCGCAGGCGATGCATTAGGAAACATTTATGGCGGCCTCACAATGGGAAGCGGTGCAGCTTCAGGAAATACCATCAATCTGGAGAGCGGCCATATCAGCAGTTCACAAATTATTGCCGGTTATACGGTTAGCGGCGAAGCATCGGACAATACAGTCAATATTACCGGCGGCGTGCTGAATGGCACCGCGGCTCTCTATGGCGGCTATGGCACGTCAAGTACAGGAAATACGCTCAATGTCTATTCGAAAGGAAATACCGTCGGCGAACTGGGATATTTCCAGAAGATTTATATCGCACCTGAGGCAGAACTCACCATCGGTTCAGCAGACGCAGAGGGAGCAGAAAACACAGGCAGTTTTGCTGTCGAAAATGGCACGACTGTTGATGCAGAAGGCGCTCTGACGATTGCCGGAGATCTCTCTTCCGATGCATCAACTGTCACGGCAGGAAATGCTGCTATCGGCGGCACGGTTTCCTCCACAAATGGATCGACCGTTTCCTTAGGCGGCAATGATCTCGCTCTGACGACGGCCAATGTGGACAACACCAGTACTCTGACTCTGACGAGCGGCAAGCTGACGGCAGAAAAACTCTCCGACTCTATCACGGGCGGCGGCAAGCTTACTCTGGATGGTACGGCTACACTTGCTACGACAGCAGGCCAGGTATTTACCGATGGGGATACCACAGAAACGACAGCCGGGGACAACGGTCTGACCGAGACCGCGGCGGATTCCGTCAATTTCAAGGCAGGCACGCTCTCCCTCTCGGATGATTACAGCTATACATACCTTACAAATATCCAGAAGACCATGGATGCGCTGGAAGATTCCACGACCAGTATCGTCATGACGGGCAACCTCGTGGATACCACGGGCATCAGCAACACGCTCACGACAGATCAGATCAGCAGTATCGGAGATACCGCTGCCCTCGATACGGTGACGGTGACGACGGAAGGCAGCAACATTTCCATTGGTGCTCCTTCCTCGGAAGACAACACGACATCGCTGGACCGCAGATTCAATGTCGTCGCCCTTGATATGGGCGGTGCGGATACGGTATCCGTAGCCGGCGGTCAGAATCTGACACTGGGCGACAGTGAAACGACGGATGTCATTACAACCGACAGCGGCACGGCTTCAGTTAATCTGGCGGAAGGGTCTACCTTTACGATTGGCAACAGCGCTGTTGCAGAAAATCAGACACTGAACGTCGCTGCTGATGTGACTGCGGAAAACAGTACTATCGCAGCGAATGGACAGACGACTGTCACGGGTGATGTCGCTTTGACCGACTCTGCCCTCACATCCCAGACCGGTACGCTGACTCTGGAGCAGAACCTGACGACAAGCGGAACATCCGTCGTCACTGGTGATGTTACTGTCGCCAAAGCCATCACCGGTGATTCCAGCATCATACTGAAACTGGGAAATGAAGAGGAATCTGTTAATCTCAGCGCAAGAAGCATCAACCTGAATGGCGGTACGCTCTACCTCGATCCGGTCTGGATAGGCGGGACGCAAGAAGACGGCGCAGAAGCCGCTGCAGGTTCTATTTCCGGATCCAAAGTCGTCATAGGAAACAACTCTACGCTGACGGTTGGCTCCACCGACAAGACCCTTGCTGAAAAGGCATTTACGGACAGCGGACTTACCTGGAGTGACACGGATATCCTCTCTGCCCTTTATGTTACAACGAGCGCCAGCCTCTCCGATGGCAGCGTTGTCATCGACAGTTCGGCCAATGCGGACAGTGCGGCAGCGATTGGCACATTCAAGATGGGAAAGAATTCCCTCCTGATGATTGACGGAAATAAAGTATCCGGAAGCCAGGCGGCAGCCATTACGGATGTAAGCACTACCGATATTTCCCCTTCCGCAAAGATTTACATTTCAAATGCCAAGGGCAATACCACATACAACATCCTCTCCGGCACGAACGACAAAGATGGAAACGGCCTCTTTGCAGAAGCCGGGGCAGCCGTAAACAGCAATGTCTTCTCGTACGGACATCTGCTTGAATTCGTTGGCGCTGAAGGAAATGGGGAAACACAGTTCTCCGTCACCGCTGAATCCCAGGACGCGCATGATGTATACGGCGATAAAGTCATTGCACCCAATACCATCAATGCTGCTATGGATAGCGGCGGTGCTGCATCTGCCTTTGCTCTCGCGGCTTCTGACGACAATTTGACCGAAGAAGCACAGGAAAGCGCATTTAACAGCGCATCAGCCCTGACTGAACCTGCCGGCGTACAGCATGGACTCTATGCGGCAAACAACCTCTTCGACAGCTCTCTCACATCCCACCTGACCGGCCTTTACACAGAAGATCAGGATAAGGATCTCTGGGCTCATTTCATCCACTCCAAGGAAAATGTCCGCGGTCTCGGCCTGGCCAATATGGGCGCTTCCTATGATGCACAGTTCAATGGCGTTGTCGTCGGCAGTGACTTCTACAAGAAGGGAAATGCGACAGTCGGCGCAGCCCTGACGTACATGGATGGAAGCTTCTCTGGAAATACCGAAGCAGCGCACACCAAGAACGATGTCGACTACTACGGCCTTGCTCTCTATGGCAGAGTCGAACAGGGACCGATGACATACCTCGGCGACATCTCCTACCTCCATGGAAGCAACGACCTCAAGCAGCATAACAGCGGCAGCACCATCACTGGTTCCACTGACAGTGATGCATACAGCATCGGCGTCAGAGCCGAAAGAGGCATCGGCCTTGGCATGGGCACTCTGACCCCGTTCGCAGGCCTCCGCTACGCACACCTTGGCACGGATGCCTACACCGACAGTATCGGCGTCCGTCATGACAGCGATGATGCTAACGTCTGGATGTTCCCGCTCGGTCTCCGCTACAGCGCAGACATCAAGAACGGCACCTGGACCATCCGCCCGATGGCAGAAGCAGGCTACGTATGGACATTCGGCGACCGCGACGGCACTGACAAAGTAAGCTTGGGCGGTGCAAGCGACGCCTTCGGTTTCGACATCGCCGACGCAGGCAGCTGGTATGGCAGACTTGGCGTACAGGCAGCCAAAGGAAACTTCACCTACGGAGTCGCCTACCAGTACCAGCACGGCACCAGCGTACAGAGCAACACCTGGACCGCAGCCGTCAGATACCACTTCTGATAGGGAAATTATGTAGGAAATAGGGAAAACTCCACTCACCATTTTCTGATGAGTGGAGTTTTTGCGTGGGATAGGAGAGGAGGGCCGTAGGCCGGTCTTGACCTTGCTCCGGGAGGAGAAGGTGGGAAATTTTTGCTTTTTAAAATTTCTCGGATGAGTTGAATTTCCCAGCCTGCAAGGCGGCTGTATGGTTTTAAAACCACAAAACCAGCCTTCGGCTGAAGGAGATGAACCCCTTTCGTCGCCTGACGGCGCCACTTTCCCCTGACGGGGACAGCTAACCACACTTCTTTCCTAATATCCCTCAGCTCCCCTCCTATAGAAATCTGTCTATATTTATTACGAGAAAAATCATACTTAGTTTATTTTTGAATTTCTATTGTTGCAGGCGTTATCATAAGATTTTATTATAAAAGCTTCGCATATCAATTATTTTTATACCTGTCAATTTCGACGCGGTCTGGTTCGGCCAAATTTCTTCGCCCGGGACGCATTTATTTTTTAAAATGTGAAATTTTCCGATATATCGCTGAATAGCTTCCCTTTTGGGCCTTTGGCGATTTCCATCCTAACAAAATGAGTTTATAAACTCACCAAAAGATAGATATGAGGCATGCCTGCGTTTATAGTTTCGTGTGATTTGATTTTTAGAAAAACGTTTTCCATGGTACAATCAAGAAAAATCCGCTTTCTGGCGGGGAAGGATGTGGAGCATGGAAGGAATGAATGAGCGTTTGAAGGCTGCGGCAGCAAAGCTTCTCTTGACGGAGGATTGTTTTTACTTGTATGACGAAGCAGGGATCCGGTCCCGCGCTAGGGCTCTTACGAGGTCTTTTCCTTCGGCGAAAATCCTGTATTCTCTGAAGGCGAATCCTTTCCTTTCTGTGGCACGTGTGATGAAAGAAGAAGGTTTCGGCGCGGATGCGGCAAGCGCAGCCGAGGTGCGCCTGGCAGTTTCTCTTGGGATGATGAAAGAGGAGATCCAGTACTCGGCGCCGGGAAAGCGTGCAAAGGACATCCGGGAGACGCTGGAGCTCGCGACGCTTGTCGCTGACAGCGCGGGCGAGATTGCGCGGATCGAAGAAGCGGCTAAGGAAAAGGGGATCCATGTTTCGATCGGCCTCCGCATTCATCCTTCCTTCGGTTTTGCAGGAGGCAGGGGCGAGCCGTCGAAGTTCGGAATCGATGAGGAAGAGGCGATTACCCTCTTGAATGACTGGCATTTTCCCCATTTGTCTCCGGCGGGCATCCACGTCCATCTGAAGAGCCAGGAGCTCTCCGAAGAAGCACTGGCGCTCTATTATGAGAACGTCCTTCTCATGGCGGAACGTCTTGGACGGACGGAGGCGATGGAGCTTTCGTTCGTGAACCTGGGCTCGGGGATCGGGATTCCGATGGATCCGGAGGACGAGGAAATGGACCTGGCGCTTCTTGAGAAAGCCTTCGCTGCGCTTGCCGGGCCCTTCCATGACCGTTTCCCGAAGGCGCGCCTGTTCCTTGAGAGCGGCCGGTATGCGCCCGGGCCTTCGGGTTTCTATGTGACGAAGGCGCTCGACAGGAAGGTGTCGGAGGGGAAAGTCTTCCTCATCACGGCGGGTACGATGCATGGTTTCCTTCGCCCGGCACTGGCGCGTCTTGTCGAAAAGTACGATGAGACCGGCCATCCGGCACTCTGCGAGCCGCTTTTCTCGGGCGCGCGGGCATTTCCCATTTCCACTTTGAGGGAAGGAAATCCGGAGACGGTCACGATCACGGGCAACCTCTGCACGGCGGCGGACATCATCGCAGAAGACATCACGCTCCCGCGCCTTGCCGAAGGGGACGGCATCGTCATCGGCAATGCGGGCGCGTATGCGGCGACGCTTTCGCCCTTTGCCTTCTCCTCACTGGAGCGGCCGAAGGAATTTCTTTTGAAGGAAACGGGAGACCTAGAGGGAGTATAAATTTCTTGAATGGAAGGGCGGAGAAATCCGCTCTTTTTCAATGGCCAGACAGGCCTTTTCGTGCCAAATCTTCTTTTATGGCGGACTTTTTACGGTATATAATAAAGAAAAAATTTCCCATGGTAAACGTCCCCGATGGAGACCGGCAGGCTTTTCGCCGGGAGGGGAGCGGGAGGGATGAAAATGAGCGAAGATGAACAGATAGAAATCAAGGTGAGAGACCCGGATTTCCGGGAAATGATTTATCGTACTTGTTTCATGACGATCAATGGCGCTGTCTTCTCTGCGCTGATGGAAGCGGGCCTGCGGGGGCTCTTTCCGGGCGAAGATGAGAATGGCGTCATCATTTACGGCTACATCGACCCGGTGAAGGGCATCTGTTTTGAAATTCTGGGCGGAGGGCGCGAGCAGAACGGCATGGTCTCCGTCCTTTCCGCGCTGCAGGAAACGTCGGCTTCCGTGACGAAGGAAAGCGTCAATGACTGCCGGATCATCCCCTTTGCCGGAGAGAAGATTCCTGCCTTCCAGAAGAAAATGGAAACGATCCGCGCCATGTACGCCTGCCCGCGGGACCTCGCGAAGGTCCGTGAAATGGACATCATCGACGAATGGCGCCATGCGGACATTCCCGATTGCGTCCTCGTCTACCTCATGAGAGACGGCGAGCTGCCCGAACCCTGCTGGGTTCTGACGACAGGCCTGAACGGCCGCAAGATCAAAGGCCGCCTTCTTCGCGACCCCAGAGGCGACTTCGGCGTCCGCGGCGGCGATGATATTGAATTTTCCATCCATAGGGAGGACGGAGACGTCATCTGTGTGGCACAGTTTTAGGAGGAAACATGAAGAAAAGAAAAATCGGAAATCTGACCGTCTCGGAAATAGGGATGGGGTGCATGGGATTCTCCCACGGCTATGGGAAAGTGCCGGAAACATCGTACAGCATCGCTGCCATCCGCGCAGCACATGACTACGGCTGTACCTTCTTCGATACCGCTGAAACGTACGGCAGGGAACAGTTCTACCCGGGCCACAACGAAGAAATCGTCGGCCGCGCTGTCGAAGGATTCAGGAAGGACATCGTCCTTGCGACGAAGCTCCATATTTCCACAGAGGAATACGATCCAGAAGGGGACATCTACAACGTCCTTCTCCGCCACCTGACCGCATCCATGAGACGCCTCCGCACCGATTACGTCGACCTCTACTATCTACATCGCTTCAACGAAGCCATTCCGATCGAGAAAATCGCAGAAAGCATGGGCCGTCTGATCAGGGAAGGAAAAATCCGCGGCTGGGGCCTCTCCCAGGTCGATGTTTCCATCCTTTCCAAAGCCCATGAAATCACGCCCGTCACCGCCGTGCAGAACCTGTACTCCATGGTCGAAAGAGACTGCGAAAAGGAAATCTTCCCGTACTGCATCGAGCATCACATCGGCGTCGTGCCCTTCTCGCCCCTCGCCAGCGGCCTCCTCTCCGGCAAAGTCACCGCCGAAACCAAATTCGGCACTGACGACGTCAGAAAATTCGTCCCGCAGCTCTCCAAAGAAAACCTCGAAGGCAACCGCCCGATCGTAGAACTCCTCGAAGAATTCGCCAAAGTGAAAAAAGCCACGCCCGCGCAGATTTCCCTCGCATGGATGCTCTATAAATACCCCAACGTCGTCCCGATCCCGGGATCCAAGAACAAAGAAAGAATCCTCGAAAACCTCAAAGCCTCCGAAGTCACCCTCACCAAGACCGAATTCGCCCGCCTTGAAGAAGCCCTTGGCACCATGGAAATCCACGGCCACAGAGGCATCAACGAATCCCAGCAGCACTCCTTCTCCAGCCACTGGATGAAGAAATAGAGAATCTCCTCACACAAAAACGCCTTGAAAATGACTGATCATTTTCAAGGCGTTTCTTTTATGCTAATCACAAATCCTTATGGATGAAGTGTTTCTTTCCGCTGGCGTAGTCGCCTACGATGTCTCCGTGGCCGAAGAGTTTGTACTTGTAGGAGAGGAGGCCTTCGAGGCCTACGGGGCCTCTGGCGTGGATTTTGGAGGTGGAGATGCCTACTTCGGCGCCGAAGCCGTAGCGGAAGCCGTCGGCGAAGCGGGTGCTTGCGTTCTGGTAGACGTTGGCGCTGTCGACCAGAGTCATGAATTTCTCGGCTGTTTCTGCGTTCTGGGTGAGGATGCAGTCGGTGTGGTGGGAGCCGTAGGTATTGATGTGCTGGATGGCTTCGTCGACACCGCCTACGATCTTCAGGGCGATGATGAGGTCGACGTATTCATGATGGAAGGATTCGCTTTCCGGGATGATTTCCACGGGAGTGATTTCGTTGACTTCTTCTGTGCCCCTCAGTTTCACGCCGGCGTCCTTCAGTGCTTTGGCAAGGTCCGGAAGAAAGTCTTTGGCGACGTCCCTGTGGATCAGGACGGTCTCGACGGCGTTGCAGGCTGCCGGGTACTGTGTCTTGGCATCGACGATGAGGGGAATCGCAGTTTCCTTGTCATATTCCTTATCGACGTAGATGTGGCAGACGCCGTCGGCATGGCCGAGGACGGGGATGTTCGTATGGTTCATGATGTACTGGACGAATGCGTTCGAGCCTCTTGGAATCAGGAGGTCGACGGTGTCGTGGCATTCGAGGAGTTCGTCGATTTCATTGTGCTGCTCTGCCTGGAGGAGGCAGTTTTCCGGAAGGCCTGCGTCGATGGCTGCCTGATGGATGAGGGAGAAAAGGACGCGGTTCGTCCACGTCGTTTCCTTGCCGCCTTTCAGGATGGCGCAGTTGCCGCTCTTCAGGCACAGGGAGGAAATCTGGACGAGGGCATCGGGGCGTGCTTCGAAGATGACGCCGATGACGCCGATCGGGCAGGTGACGCGGTAGAGCGTGAGGCCCTGGTCGAGTTCGCGGGCAAGGGTGATATTGCGGAGCGGATCCGGAAGCGCCATGAGGCCTGTGAGTTCTTCAGTGACGTCAGAAAGCTTCGCTTCGTCGAATTTGAGGCGTTTCTTGACCGGAGCCGGGACGCCTGTTTCCTCGGCAAGGGCCAGGTCTTTTCTATTGGCTTCGAAGATTTCTTCTTTATGCGCATTCAAAGATTCGCGGATGAGGGCGAGCGCCTTGTTTCTCGTTTCAAGAGATAAAGCGGAGAGAAGGGGCGATGCGAGTTTCATTTTCAGTGTTTCGTCATGGATATTCATAGCGGGCCTCCTTTGGCAGGAATGTACCCTCATTGTAGTCGGACAGGGCGGGGCGCGTCAAGGCAATCCTTATCGGGCGAGGCGGATTGTGCTATGATGAAGCAAAGGAGGGGAGCCTATGTTCAGGAAATTGAAGCAGTACCGGAAAGAACGGAAATGGGCGATGTACGCCGCCGTTCTTTTCAGTGTGCTCGTTTCACTCTTCCTCGTCGTGCTGCTCCTCTTTAAAATGGCGAGCCTCGGCGCGGCCGGAATCTTCAATTATGCCGTATCGAAGCAGAAAATGCTGCGCGGGACGATCACGGTCGAGGAAATCACAGCGAATATCCATGGCGGCGTGACGTTCACGAACCTTGCCTGGGATGATCCGCAGGGAAATCCGATCCTCCGTGTGCCGACAGGGACGCTGAAGGTCAATCCATGGGACATCGTGACCCGGAGAATGAAATCGACCACGCTGGAGGGCATCACGCTGAACGATCCGGTCTTCTCCGTCCGCTACGATGAGAATATGCAGGTCGACTTCGTCAATCCAAAGGAAATCGAAGATAATTCCGAAGACGGCAAGGCGAACTTCAACAGGAACGGCAAGCGCCTCAAAATGAATTTCGTCCTGAACAATGCAAAGATTCAGACCTTCTACCTGGAACGCCATCATATTTTCAATCACGTGAATATGGAAATGGACCTCGACACGAAGGGCATGACATACATTTCCCTGACGACCGGACCCTTCGGAGGCACGGCTGTCGGCGACGGCGTAAAACTCTACGGCACCGTGGACTTTTCGAAACCCGATCAGGAATGCCACTTCGATGCAGAATTCGACGGCATCGATCCTTCCTCCCTAAGCCTTGGGACAAGCATCCGCGACCGCCTGACTCTGAAAGCCCATGCCGACGGACCCTTTGCAGGGCCAATAGCAGACGGGACACTGGAAATGAAACGCCTCCGCATCCCTGCGCTGCGCTTCCATGACGTGCACGGCGACATCCACTACGAAGGCGGACTCCTGACCTTCTCCAATGTCAAAGCAGGCGTCTACGGAGGAAGACTCCTCGCCCGCGGCGACTACGACATCGATTCCCGTGCCTACAATATCTACATCAATGCCTGGGACATGGACACCAGGTACCCGCTGAAGAGTGATAAATTCTACTGCCTCGTCGACCTCGTCGGTGAAATGCACTGCGACGGCAACCCGGCAGACCTCGACTCCTTCGGCACCTTCCAGTCCGGAAGCGGCTTCTACATGCTCGCTCCCTTCGAAAAGATTACAGGCCGCTTCGATAACAAGGGCCACACCCTTGCCTTCTATGACGTCAAACTGTACACGAAACTGGGCATCGCAGAAACCGACGCCTTCAGCATCGTCAAAGGCCGCCTCCACTTGGGCGAAATCCGCCTCGTCGACCCTGACACCGGAGAAGCCATGCGCATCACCGACGCCTTAGGAGAGCAGGAAGCCGTCAAAACCTTCAGGGGCATCCAGCAAAACATGAAAGAAATCAAAGAACAAGTCGACGACTTCAAAGACGCACTGAAAAGGTAGGAGGACTAAAAACCATAAAACCTCGCTGTGCTCGTGGAAATGAACCCTATCCACCGGCATCTTTATATAACTTCACCTCATTCGCGCAGCTACAGATAAGAGATAAGCTGCGCACCTTCCCCAGAAGGGAAGGCTTCACAAGGAATAAAGAAAAGATTTCAGGTCTGATCTGTTTTGGACCTTTTGTACCCTATCCCATACGCCCTTCCCCGTCTGGGAAAGCGAGTATTTCGCTTCTCCCATCGATTCCCATCCACGCCCAAAGAGAGCTTTGACGAAGTGATTGCACATTCGTCAAAGCCCTCTTTTTGGTTTTTCCAAATCGGGATTCCTCGGAACAGTATCAATATTTACAGTATATCGTTTTTATTGCTATAATACATTCAAGAATAATCGTATACAAAATAATTAAAATAATCAAAGCGCTTATACTTGTTCAAAGGAAGGTCATTTCTATGCATTCTCTGTCGGTTAATCTGCTCCTTCTTGCCATGGTGCCGTCTCTTTTTGTTCAGTACAGAGTTTTTGCATCTCTTTTGACACCTCGGGATTCCCGCCGGCTAGCCGGGGCGTTTGTCATTTTGTACCTTGCCTTTTTCGCAGGCGTCATAGAGATATTTTCTCAGGGAACTGTAGGAGCCGCATGGATTTCCTTTAAGGATGTTTTTGCCGTGCATGCGATTCCCTGTCTTTTGATTGGGCTGTTGTTTGTCCCTTCGTACCGGCTGCAATATATATTTGTCCTGGGGATGCAGGGGCTTTTCGTCGTGGCGGTGCTTACGCTGGTCATGAATGTCGAGCTCCTTTTCGTTTCCCGGGATGAATTTTTCCAGTATATCGACGAGTACCTCCTGGCGTATACGCTGTCGTATGCCTTGCTGATCCCGGTGCTTTTGAAATTTTTCCACACGGTGATTACGACGAACCGCATGGTGGATATGCTGGCTTTCTGGAAATATATGGCTGCGATTCCTGTGCTGGCGCTGCTGTATTCCATCATCCTGGCGCATACGAACGAGCCTGTTGCACGGGAGTACCTTGTTCCGCGGATGCTGCAGGCCTTTTTTGGTATCTGCATTGCCATCACGATGTACCTCAGTACACGGAAAATGAGCGCGGCCATCGATGTGAAGCGTGAGAATGCAGCTTTGATGACGCAGATGGAAATGTTTGCCAATTATACGCGGATGCTTCAGGCCTCGCAGAAGCGTCTGTCAATCTATCGTCATGACACGCGGCACCAGCTTCGTCTTCTGTCCAGTCTGATTCAGGAAAAGAACAGCGCTGATTCTCTGGCATTTCTGGAAACGCTTAAAGAGGAGCTGGCCCACACGCAGCCATATCATTGGGGAGAGAATGCTTGCATGAAGAAAGCGCTGCAGCCTCTCGTGGAGGAGGCCCGGGATGAGGGAATCCATGTCATGGCAGACTTGTCACTGGCTCCGGAGCTTCCCTTCGAGCAGGAATTGGGAGAGGCGGCTGCCCTCCTGACGGAGGCCGCGATGGCGGAGAGCCGGCAGCAGGATAAGGAAACGCGGGCCGTCATCGTCATTGCGCGCCAGACGGATACGGCTGTCATGCTGGTTATCGGGAACCGTCAGACGGAGCCGGTAGAAATGGATGAGGAAGGCCGTCCAAGAAATGGCGGGTATGCGAGAGCGTTCCTATCGCTCGCGCCGTTTATGACGCGCCATCAGGCAGACAGCCGGTATACGTGTGAAGAGGGATGGATGATCGTCAATCTGCGTATCCCTTGGAAGAAAGGGGATGCCGTATGATCTGTATACTCATTACCTTTCTTCTGACGCTGTCCGTCGTGCCGCCTGCGTACCTGCAGTATGCGTCATTTGTCCCTTTTATCTCTGAGCAGCAGAAGCGGTGGATATATGCCGGGTACGCTGCCTGTTTCACAGCCGAGACACTGGCCCTGCTGGTCGTTTCTCTTGGCGGGCAGTGGGCGTATTCCCTCGTCATGTTCAAATGGCTCTATACCGTGCTCTGGATTCCTTATTTCATCTGGGCCGTCATCATCATCCGCCCGTATTTCTTCCGGCATATCTATGTGTTTGCCCTGCGCAGCGTCTTTATGATTATGCTCCACACGCTCGTCTACTACCTGTTCTACGTACTCATCCAGATGGGAATCTTCCCGGGCAGGGAAAGCCCTGCGCTCTTTCCGCTGGAGCTCTTCCTGTACACCATCGGCTATTTGCTGTGCCTGCCGGTCCTGATCCGGTACTTCAATGAGGTATTCCGGAACGACCATGTGCTCAGCATGCGGGGGTACTGGAAATATATCTGTATCCTCCCATGCCTGATCTTTGCAGAAGCGGCATTTTTTACCACACAGAGGGTTCCTGAGGTGCTGCATGTAGAAATGCTCGTGCCGAGAATCATCATTACCTGCGCCGCGCTCCTTATCGCATTCAGCGTAAAGGCCGGGCTCGAACAGGTCGATGCCGTGTACCTGGACTATGAACGCAAAGATGCCCTCACGGCCCAGATCCGGTCCAATCAGAACTACGTCCAGTCGCTGAATGAAGCACAGAAGCTGATGGAAGTTTTCTGGAAAAAGCAGCGGGAATACCTGCAAAGACTGACAGACCTCGTATCCCATGGGGAATATGAGCCCGCATTGAAGCTGATTGAGCAGATCGGATGCAAACTCGAGCAGACGAAACGGCAGCAGTATTGCAAAAACACAGTCGTCAACGCCGCCCTTACGACGTACCTTGACGCGGCGAAACAGGAGGGGATTACCGTCACGGCTAAGGCCGATATCCCTGACTGCAGCCCGTCTTTCAGCACAGATTTATCCATGGTCTTTTCCAACCTCATCGAAAATGCCGTTCATGCCAGTGAGAAACAGCCGGAGGGCCAGCGCGCCCTGACCGTCATCGCCGTCCGCCAGGACGACATGCTGAATATTCTCATCAAGAGCCGCTTTGACGGCAAAGTCGCATTCGACGAAAACGGCCTGCCCGCAACCAATGCCCCGGGCCACGGCATAGGCATGAAATCCCTCGCCCATTTCCTCGATGCACACAACGCCAACGCCATCTGCACCTGCGAAAAAGGCTGGTTCAGCACGTACGTAAGACTTGAACTGCCGAAAGAGTAGGGGGAAAACAAAACAACCAGCCTTCGGCTGAAAAAACATACGACCGAGCGTCTCTCTTCCAACCAAATACACCCACACAAAAGAGGCTGTGACGAAATAACGATCATTTCGTCACAGCCTCTTTGTTTTATACTATGCTCCTTTCTATTACAAATACTATTTGAACATCCTTATGCTTTGTTCTGGGCAGCCATGGCCTGCAGTTCAGGGCGGAATTCTTCTACCAGTTCGGCTTCTGCCTCGGCACCTTTGCTCAGGGCTTTGTAGATGATTTCTGCCATTTCATAGCGGGTCATTGTGCGTTCACCGTGGTACTTGCCATCTTCGTAACCCTGAATGATGCCGTTGCCAGCCAGGCGGGATACGGCTTCATAAGCCCAGTGGTTTTCCGGTACGTCCGGGAAGTCTTTGGACAGGTTCGGATTGAGGACGGAGAGGAGCGCATCCATCTGCTGCTGCAGCTTATCGACACGGGATTCAAGGCCTTTGACGTAAGCAGCGTTTTCGGCCATCTGTTTATTCCGTGCCTTGTTGCCGCCGTGGCCGATGCGGATGGCTACGCCGCCGCCGACCATGTTGTCGCTTGAGCCTACGGTGCCGGACACGTTGAACATGACGTCTTCGTTAGGACGATAGAAGAGGCCCAGGGCTGTTGCTGTCTTGTTCTTGTAGTTGCCTACGGCAGCGGCTACATTGAGCTTGGAATCAGCGTCAAATTCAAGCGGATGGAGGTTGGCCATCGCTGCTGCATTGGCACCGACTTCGTTGATGCGGCTGTCCATCGAGGCGACGCGCTGGTTGGTTTCATAGAGCTGTGCTCCATTGACGGCGTCGAGGCTGTCCGCTGAGAGTTCTCCTGGTGCCACGTTGGTGATCTTCTGGTTATTCGCATGGATGCCGTTGTCGTCAATGTATGTCTTATTTCCTACCTTGTAGGATGCGGCAGTCACGCTGCCTGCTATGCTGGCGTTGCCGCCTGCGCTGAGATCTTTGGCAATCGTTACAGAATCCTGGAAGTTTGCGGCTCCGCCTACGTCAAGAGTGCCGTCTACGGATGCATTGTTTGTCACATGCAGGTCTTTCGTGGTGGTCGTGCCGCCGACGGTAAGATCCTTTGTGACTTCGGCATAGTCCATGGTCGCTTTTCCTGTTTCGAGGGTATTGCCGGAAATGGTGGTTTTCGTAATCGATCCTTCACCGATAGCTGCGTTGTGGTCCGCATTTTCAAAGGTGGTTCCCTCTGTCGTCGTAGTCACAGTCGTATTCCCGACGACATCCTGAATCTGCGTGCCAGCTGTATTGGTCATGCTTTCTTCTGCCGTATTCACCAGATTCTTGGCATCGTTGGTGATGGTGCCCTGCTTTGCTGTCTGGGTGATATCCTGGCTGGTTCGTTTCACGCCGGTGCTGTTATCTCCTTGTGTAACCGTCGTATTGATGTACCCGTTATCAGCATCCTTCAGAATATCAATGATACTGCCGCTGACCATTCTTTCTGTCGTGGTCGTTGCGGTCTTGACAGAGGCGTTGTACTGCGTATCGCTGGATTTAATCAGCTGCTCCGATTTGTCGACGGTGCTGTTGGTATTGTTAAATTTCGTGCCGTCGGTGATGGACGAAGCCAGGCTCTGTGCGTCTTGGTTGGCAACAGTCGTATTTGTGCCGTCGGTTACGGAGGATGCCAGCTGATCGGCCTTTTGCAGATTGTTGGAAATATTGGATCCATCGGTGATATTAGTGTTAGTCTGGCCGGCGATGGTGTCGATGGTGGTCTTGGTGCTGCCATCCGTGAGCAGGGATTTTTCTTCTGCTGCACCACGGAGGTAGGAGGCTGTCTTACCATCAGACTGGCTCATCGTTTCCTCTGTCTGAGAAGACAACTGGGTGGATGTGTTGGATCCATAGTCATTGGAAACCTTGCTGACAATGGAACTGGAAGCTGTCGTTTCTACATCGACAGCGTTATTGGTGATTTTGTTCTTCGCTTCGTTGATGATGTTTCCAGCTGTCAGGCTGCTGTCACCGGTTACGGTCGTAGTCTGATTGCCGCCGATGGTATTGGTCATGTTTTCTGACGCCTTGTTGGTGATATTTTGGGCAGTATTGGAGATAGTGCCGTTCTCGGCTGTGTTGGAAATATTTCCAGCAGTTGACGTAGTAGTGATGTCATTCACGGCTTCATTGGAAATGGTATCCGAGGCTGTATTGACCAATGCGTTCGCATTATTAGTGATAGTCCCTTGTTCTGCTGTATTGGTGATATTCTCAGCCGTCTGTGTGGTAGATGTCGAATTTTCACCATCTTGCACTTCGTTAGTGATAGTATCTACCTGCTGATCCACTCTGGAGAAGGTCGTTTCGGATGTGTTCAGCTGATTGAGGATTTCATCGACGCGTTGTCTGAATGTCGATGTCTGGCCAATTGAATCATTCGTAATCACGTTGCTCGATTCTGCAGCATCCATCTTGTCTACGTTTCGGGTTGTTCCATTGGCAGCCGTTTCAGTCTTGCCTCTTTCAGTTAACGTAGAGGTGCTCGTATATGTTATTCCATCATCGATGCTTAATTTGCTGTTTACAGATGTCACATTACCGCCCTGGATTTCCGTATAATTGTTTAAACCCAGTTTACTGGTGATGGTGTTGGCATTAAATTTGCCGTCGACGGTCAGATCTTCTTCTACTGTCAAATTTCCGCCGATCGAAGCATCGCCGGTGGTTTTCAGAGTTCCGGCTTCTACGGCACCAGTCGTTTCAATCGTACCAGAGCCCACGTCCAAGCTGCTGCCGGAAATGTCTCCCGTCACAGTCAGATTGCCGCCTACAGAAGCATCGTTGGCTACTGTCAGGGAATCTGTCTTCGTGTTGCCTGTATTGGTGATGCCATTGGAAGTCAATGTACCGCCTATGGTAGCAGCACCGGTGGTTGTCAGAGTGCCGGCTTCTACGGCGCCAGTTGTTTCAATCGTACCAGCCCCTGCGTCTAAGCCTGTGCCGATAATCTGGCCGCCAGAGATGTCGCCATTGCCCACGTCCAAGCTGCTGCCGGAAATGTCTCCCGTCACAGCCAGGTCGCCGCCTACGGAAGCATCGTTGGTTACTGTCAGGGTAGTTGTCGTCGTGCTGCCTGTATTGGTGATGCCATTGGAAGTCAATGTGCCGCCGATTGTGGCATTGCCACTCGTTTCCAGACTGCCTGCACTGACTTTATTGGTTACATTCATACTGTCTGCGGAAACATTGCCTGTAAAGGTGCCGGTGCCAGCACTGACAGATCCACTGCCGACATTAACTGACGTGCCTGTGATAGCACCGCCAGAGATATCGCCTCCCTGGGTATTCAGGCTTGTAGCAGTGATGCCTGTAGCCGTGATATTGTTTGTGCTCAAATCGCCTGTTGATGTAATATCATGGGCATTGATATCGCCAGTTGTAGTCAGATCGCCTCCGGACAGTGTAGCAACGCCGTCGGTCAGGGTCGTGCCGGTAACAGTTCCATTGCTCATGGAAGCTCCCTCGCCGTCAGTCAGGGTCGTGCCAGTGACGATGCCGCCTGTCATGGAAGCTCCCTCGCCGTCAGTCACTGTTCCGCCGGTAATGGTGCCGCTGGCAGTGACATCCACCGCATTAGTGAGGCTGCCTTCAGACAGTGTAGCAACGCCGTCGGTCACTGCGCCGCCGGTGATGGTGCCGGTGGCTGTAAGGTCTTTGACGTCAGTCACGTCGCCATCTGTATCTACTTTTACGCCACCGATCTCACCGGAAGCGGCGGTCACCTTGCCAGTGGTATCTACCGTGAAAGCTCCGTTCGCACCTTTGATGCTGCCGTCGGCATTGAGAGCGGCCTTGGCATCGGTATAATTATCTCCGCCGGTATAAACACCATTTTCATCCATCAGGGAACTATTGGTGCCTACCTTGATGCCATTTTGGCTGAGGGTAATCTGATTGGCTGCGCCTTGGTTTATGATTAGAGTGTCCACGGCAGATTGCGTATTGGACACCACGCCATCTTCTATGGTCGTGGTGTTTTTCATAAGCACATTGTCCGCTCCGACGACAATTCCGCCATTGACAGCACCAACTAAGGCTGTGTCTGCAGTCTTACGTGCAGAGGTTTCTGTAGTAATGGCATCCGCATTGGCATCTACCTGCGTATCCAGCGCATTCAGGTTCTCTCCCACTGTGCTTTCCTTCAGGACGTAAGTGCCGTCTGTAAGGGTACCGTCCTTAACACCGGAGGTGCCGGTAAGGGTGCCGGTAGCAGTAAGGTCCTTGACGCCGGTCACATCACCATTGTCTGCTATATTCACTGTGCCGATAGAGCCGGTATCCACGTCCAAGCTGCCACCAGAGATTTCGCCTTCGCCAGCACTGACAGACGTGCCCGTGATAGTGCCGCCGGTAATGGTACCGTCGCCTACGTCCAAGCTGCCGCCAGAAATGGCGCCGTCATCCACGTCCAAGCTATCGCCGGAAATGGCACCCGTCACATCCAGGTCTCCACTTACGGAAACATCGCCGTCTTCACTAACATCCAATTTACCGTCAAGTCCCGACTCCAATTCTGACTTAGTCGCATAGGTATTTGCCACGTCGTCCGAATTGGCTTTTTCAGCCAGTCCCTCGGTCAGTGCTGTCTTCGTCGCATAGGTGTTTTCCACTTCTGACTTAGTCGCATAGGTTGATGCCACAGTTGTCGAATCTGCTTTATCTGCCAGTCCCGACTGCAATTCACTCTTCGTCGCATAGGTACTTGCTACAGTTGTCGAATCTGCTTTATCTGCCAGTCCCGACTCCAATTCTGACTTAGTCGCATAGGTATTTGCCACGTCGTCCGAATTGGCTTTTTCAGCCAGTCCCTCGGTTAGTGCTGTCTTAGTCGCATAGGTGTCTGCCACTTCTGTCTTAGTCGCATAGGTACTTGCCACGTCAGTTGAATTGGCTTTTTCACCCAGAGCGTTATCCACTTCTTTTGTGGTATACACCGTTGCTGGGGTGCCTGGATCCGTTGTATTTACTGTGACGGATGCCCAAGCATTTCCTCCGCCGGCGAAGGTGAGTACCATGGCCAGGGCTGCTGCGGATGTCAGGAGTTTCCGTCTGGCCTTGCTGCCAGTGCTGGCTGACTTCGTGTGGCCCTTGGCTAATTCCGAGGCCGTGACATAGCAGTTCTTCGTCCTGCTCCAGATAACCTTAAAGATTTTGTTCATAATTCTCCCTGCTTTCTGTATAAAAATTCACAACTCCCCTGAATTTGGGCGCAAAAATAAAGCTATACAAAAAATCGGATTTTTTATGATTTTTTATACATCTTTTTTAAATACGAATTTGAAATATTTTTCTTGGAGCTGGCGATACTTACGATTGGCTACCGGAATCTTGTGGTTCTGGATTTCGATGTAATCGCTTTTAATGACATGAATGGCCGATAGATTGACGATGTACCCTTTGCCCGGTGAGATGAACTGGCCCGGAGAAATAGACTCTAGTGTGGAAGCGAGCTGTGCCAGAGCCAGACGTGTTTCCAGTATGGATCCATCATTGACATAGATTTTCTGGTTATGCCCATTGCTTTCTACGAAAAGAATATCGTTGATTTCCTCCACCTGGATGCCGCCGCCGACCAGACGGAAAATGATTTTCCTGCTGTGACGCTGACGGATGCTTTCCATGACGCGGTCCATAGCCTGATCAAATTGTTTCTGAGTAAATGGTTTGACGATGTAATGCGCAGCATGGACACTGAAAGCTTCGATAGCAAATTCATCACTTGTCGAAAGGAATATGATTTCGGCCTGACTTTTCTGGCTTCTCATTGCCGCCGCCACATCTGTTCCCAGCATACCGGGCATGCAGATGTCTAGCAGGACGATATCAAAATCTCCCTCCGCTTCGAAGTCATCCAGGAATTCCATGGCATTGTGGTACTTGGAAATCCGGATCTCCTGCGAGTCAGATGAAAAATAGGAAAGAACAGCTTTTTCCATGATATCCAATTGTTCGGGTATATCGTCACAGATGGCAATCCTCAGCATAATATCACCTCCTTCTAACATATAATATTGGGTTTATGGAATGTTGTTTTTCGTTATCTTTCCTTTCGCCTTCATTGTATCATGTTCTTTTTCCTTAAAAGATTTCCTGTCATAAAAAATGCATTTTTTGTCACAAATCTGCACTTGCATCGCATATCCAATATAAGTTGGCGTGGAAGGCGAGTATTTCGCTTCTCCCATCCTTCCCCAAATCCCACACCAAAAAAGGACATCCCATTTCCGGAGATGTCCTTTTTCTTATTCTTTTCCTTATTAAAATCCTTTGGAGCGGAGTCTCTTTTCCCACCAGTTGAAGAAGAGGGTGAGGAGGATGGCTACGGCCCAGTAGGCTATGGTGTCGGCGATGTAGGGTTCGGTTCTTCTGTTGTAGAGAGCAGAGAAGATGTCGGCTTTGGCGAACATGTCGACGACTTTGACGGTGAATACCAGGGCGAGGAGTTTGATGGTCTTCAGGTAGTAGGTGAAGAAGGCCGGCATGGCTACGACGAAGGCCTGGGGGAGGACGATGCGGGTGAAGGCGCGGAATGGGGTCATGCCCATGGCGACGGCTGCTTCGTACTGCCCGTGGTCGACGGAGCGGAGCGCTCCTCTGAGGTTTTCAGACTGGTAGACGGTGTTGTAAAGGATGAATGTGGTGTAAACGGTCCAGTAGGGGCTGACGTCGAAGGGTTTCACGGTGTGACCCAGGATAGACGTGAAGAGGGGCGCGAGGAGGTAGGGCAGCGAGTAGTAGACGATGAAAAGCTGCACGATGCTCGGTACGCCTCTGAAGAAGGAAATGAAAACGGTGAGGAAACCGTTCACGATGACGTTCTTGCTGCGGATGCGGATGAGTGCAATCACGGAGCCCAGAAGGATGCCGAAGAAAAGGCTGACGAATGCCATGAAGAGGGTATTCGGGATGGCTTCGGCGATGAAGAGGAGGGCGGTCGGTATGACAGCAAAGTCTATCATTATGTGGTCCTCCTTCCTTTATCGGTCATGCGCTGTGTCGCATGGAATACCATTTCCACGAATATGACGAGCACCCAGTAGATGAGGGCGACGGCGCAGTAGGTTTCAAGTTTTCCCTGGCCATAGTTGGCGTTGATGATGTTGCCGGCGCGGCCCATGAGGTCGATGACGCCGATGAAGTACATGACGGAGGTATCCTTCATGATGTTGATGGCTTCACTGACGAGGTTCGGAAGGGCTACAGGAAATGCCTGCGGCGCTACGATGCGGAAGACTCTGTGGAAGGGCGAAAGGCCGAATACGACGGCAGCTTCGCTCTGCCCCTTGTCTACGGAAAGGTAGGCAGGACGGATGATTTCCGAAATAACCGGTGAATAGTGGAATGTCAGCGCGATGAGGACGTACGCTGTCAGAGGCCAGCCGTCAGGGCTGATGCCAAGTCCGCGGACGATGACCGGCAGGACGAAGTAGACGAGGTAGAGGTCCAGGATGAATGGCATGCTTCTGTTGTAGGAGAGCCAGATTTCGCAGAACTGATGAAGGACGGGAATCCTTGCGATGCGGATGACGGCGATGATCATCCCTACGATAAGGCAGAGGAGGATCGAGCCGACGATGACTTCCGCCGTGTAGGGGATGGCCGTCGCGAGCCTCGGGAAAAGTCCGAGGAAGTAATCAAAATTAAAAGTTAACATAGAGAAGACCTCTTTCTAACGAATGAGCGGGAAACGAAAATCAGTGTTCGTCTCTCTTGAGCATTCGCTGGAGGAACTGCTGGGTCTTTTCTTCCTTCGGGTGGGTGAAGAGGTCTTCCGGAGTGCCTTCTTCGACGACGAGGCCGTCGGACATGAAGACGACTTTGGAGGAGACTTCGCGCGCGAAGTGCATTTCGTGGGTGACGATGATCATCGTGATGCCAAGGGTAGCAACTTCAGCGATGGTGTCGAGGACTTCGCCGACGAGTTCCGGATCGAGGGCTGATGTCGGTTCGTCGAAGAGGATGACGTCAGGACGCGGAGCGAGGGCGCGAGCGATGCCGACGCGCTGCTGCATGCCGCCGGAGAGTTCAGA
>UMCX01096782.1_pt1 | contig 24242 bp, 17 predicted proteins | sample 1964341 | NCBI WGS metagenome assembly UMCX01 (sample SAMEA4835979, study PRJEB28245) | human gut metagenome | biome: gut microbiome; material: fecal sample | place: Denmark | collected 2008
TGTCGACGAAAACGTATTCGCCTCTACACTGGCCGTTATCAACACTCGCATGATCCCGCAAGGCATCAAGGTCGTTGTGGGTGATTACAAAACATTTGAATTCACACCGGATGTATTCGGGGCTATCGTCCAGTATCCGAATGCCGACGGTTCGATCGAAGATTATAAAGAATTCATCGTACGTGCCAATGCCGGTGGAGCACGTGTCGCCGTTGCTGCCGACCTGATGAGTCTTGTCCTGCTGACTCCTCCGGGAGAATGGGGTGCAGATGTCGTGTTCGGAAGCAGCCAACGTTTCGGTATCCCGATGTTCTACGGTGGTCCGTCCGCTGCATTCTTCGCCACGAAAGACGAATACAAGCGTTCCATCCCCGGACGTATCATCGGCATTTCCAAAGATGCCTATGGACACACGGCTTACCGCTTGGCTTTGCAAACACGCGAACAACATATCAAACGTGAAAAGGCGACCTCCAATATCTGTACCGCCCAAGCCTTGCTAGCCACGATGGCTGGTTTCTACGCCGTTTACCACGGTGCCGAAGGCTTGAAGAACATCGCAGGTCGTATCCACGCTTCTGCAGGTTTCCTAACAGGCGAGTTGGAAAAACTAGGCTACAAACAATTGAACAAAAACTATTTCGACACACTGAAAATCCAGTTGCCGGAACATGTATCCATCAATGCACTCCGCGAGATCGCATTGGAATGTAAGGTGAACTTGCGTTACTTCGATGCCGGACAGATCGGCATCAGCTTGGACGAAACGACCGGACCGACCGATATCGGCGTATTGCTGTATATCTTCGCAGGGGCAGCCGGAAAGGACTACATGCTGAAAGAAGCCGTTCCTGAGAAAACTTATTTCGATCCGAAATTCGCCCGTACTTCCGAATTCCTGCAAGAAGACGTATTCAAAAAATATCATACCGAAACGGAACTGATGCGTTATATCACCCGCCTGGGACGAAAGGATGTTTCATTGGCCCAATCCATGATCTCTTTAGGTTCTTGTACGATGAAACTGAATCCGGCATCGACCATGCTTCCACTCAGCCGTCCGGAATTCATGAATATACATCCGTATGCACCGGAAGACCAGGTCGAAGGCTACACGGAACTGATTGAAAACTTATCGGCTTACTTGTGTGAGATCACCGGATTCAAAGGCTGTACGCTGCAACCTAATTCCGGAGCAGCCGGCGAATATACAGGTCTGCGCGTAATCCGGGCTTATCTGGAAAGCATCGGGCAGGGACATCGCAACATCGTCCTGCTTCCTGCCTCTGCCCACGGTACGAACCCGGCAAGTGCGGTTCAATGCGGTTTTACGACCGTTACGGTGAAATGTGACGACAAAGGAAATATCGACTTGGAAGATTTCCGGGCTAAAGCCGAAGCCAACAAGGACAACTTAGCAGCCAGCATGATCACCTATCCGTCTACTCACGGTATCTTCGAGGTGGACATCAAGGAAATGTGCGACATTGTTCACGCTTGCGGTGGTCAGCTGTATATGGACGGCGCCAACATGAATGCACAAGTCGGTCTGACCAATCCGGGTACTATCGGTGCAGACGTCTGCCACCTAAACCTGCATAAGACCTTTTCTTCTCCTCACGGAGGAGGCGGTCCCGGTGTCGGTCCGATCTGCGTTGCCGCACATCTCGTCCCGTTCCTGCCACAGCATCCGATATTATGGGGCAGCGACCTGAACACAGTCTCCGCCGCACCTTACGGTAGCGCGGGCATTCTGCCGATCACATATGCTTATATCCGCATGTTGGGAACAGAAGGGTTGGAAACGGTCACCAAGACCGCGATCTTGAATGCGAATTATCTGGCAGCCAAATTCAAAGATACTTACGGAATCGTTTACACAGGTGCTACAGGTCGCGTCGGTCACGAACTGATCCTGGAATGCCGCACGGTAAAAGAACGTTCGGGTATCGATGAAGGCGATATCGCCAAGCGCCTGATGGACTTCGGCTACCACGCTCCAACTCTTTCCTTCCCTGTTCACGGCACTCTGATGGTCGAACCGACCGAAAGCGAAAGCAAAGCCGAACTGGATCGTTTCGTCGAGGTGCTGGAATGTATCTGGAACGAAATCAAGGAAGTGGAAGAAGGCAAGGCTTCAAAGGAAGACAACGTATTAAAGAACGCTCCTCATCCCGAATATGAAGTAACGGCCGACGAATGGAAACACGAGTATCCGCGCAGCAAGGCCGCCTTCCCGCTGGAATGGTTGCACGACAGCAAATTCTGGGTGAATGTAGCCCGCGTAGACAATGCGTATGGCGACCGCAACCTGATTCCAACACTTTGTGCATGCGAAATTTAATATAAACCGGCGCAAACCTATTACTCGATTTCGACTTGACAAAACGGTGCCAAAGCACCTTTATCACGATCTTTCAGGCACGGATTTCACGGATTGACACGGATAAATTTATTTTCTTTCCGTGTTTTCCGTGTAATCCGTGCCTAAATTATGGTGATTAGTAAGGTGGTAAGTAAAAAGAAAGGATATGCTCAAAAAAACCTAAAGTGTGCAGATTCCAGACGAAAGTTCTTTGATATAAAGAATGTTTGATTATTTTTGCAGGTCAGTATTCAGAAGGTTAATTCGAACAAATATCCAATATAGAAATCTAATATTCCTATAATATGAGTTTAAAAATTATTGTATTGGCGAAACAGGTTCCGGACACACGCAATGTGGGAAAGGATGCGATGAAAGAGGACGGAACTATCAACCGAGCCGCACTTCCCGCAATCTTCAACCCGGAAGATCTGAACGCATTAGAACAAGCCCTCCGCTTGAAAGACGCCTATCCGGGAACTACGGTAACCTTGTTAACAATGGGTCCGGGGCGTGCAGCTGAAATTATTCGTGAAGGTTTATACCGGGGAGCAGACGGTGGTTATCTGCTAACCGACCGTGCATTTGCCGGTGCCGACACTTTGGCAACGTCTTATGCGCTTGCCACAGCAATCAAGAAAATAGGTGACTACGATATTATCATCGGAGGACGCCAGGCTATTGACGGCGATACAGCACAGGTAGGTCCTCAAGTCGCTGAAAAGTTAGGATTAACACAGGTCACATATGCCGAAGAAATCCTGAACGTAGACGAAAAGAATCGCAGTATCACAGTGAAACGGCATATCGACGGTGGTGTCGAAACAGTGGAAGGTCCGCTGCCTATCGTGATTACGGTCAACGGTTCGGCTGCCCCCTGCCGTCCGCGTAATGCCAAGTTGGTGATGAAATACAAACGGGCATTGGGCGCGCAGGAAAAAGTTCCTGCTCCCGCCTGCCATCCGGAAGGCGTATCGGCACTGCCATACCCCGAACTGTATGAAAAGCGCCCGTACCTGAATATTCCGGAATGGAGTGTTGCCGATGTAAACGGAGATCTCGCACAATGCGGTTTGTCCGGTTCGCCGACAAAAGTCAAAGCGATTCAGAACATCGTGTTCCAGGCAAAGGAAAGCAAGACGCTGACCGGCTCAGACAAGGATGTGGAAGATTTGATTGTTGAACTGTTAGCTAACCACACTATCGGATAATTGACAATTGATAATTGACAATTCATACGGTAAAAAAGATTGAACAATATGAATAATGTATTTGTATATTGTGAGCTTGAAGGTACAACGATTGCCGATGTAAGCCTCGAACTGCTGACCAAAGGTCGCAAGTTAGCCAACCAGTTGAACTGCCAACTCGAAGCCATTGTGGCCGGTTCCGGACTGGAAGGGATTGAAAAGCAGGTGATGCCTTATGGCGTGGACAAGGTGCATATTTTTGACGCTCCCGGTCTGTTCCCGTACACTTCCCTTCCTCATTCTTCTGTTTTGATCAATCTGTTCAAAGAAGAAAAACCGCAGATCTGCCTGATGGGAGCAACGGTTATCGGCCGTGACTTAGGCCCCCGTGTTTCTTCTGCACTGACAAGCGGTCTGACAGCAGACTGTACATCCCTCGAAATCGGCTCGCACGAAGACAAAAGAGCTGGTAAAACATACGAAAACCTGTTATACCAGATCCGTCCCGCTTTCGGTGGTAACATCGTAGCGACGATCATCAATCCGGAACACCGTCCTCAGATGGCGACTGTTCGCGAAGGTGTGATGAAAAAAGAAATTCTGGACGCCGGTTATAAAGGCGAAGTGGTAAAACACGACGTCGCCAAATATGTTCCGGAAACGGATTATGTCGTAAAGGTCATCGACCGCCACATAGAAAAGGCCAAACACAACCTGAAAGGTGCTCCGATCGTAGTAGCCGGCGGTTACGGAATGGGTTCCAAGGAAAGTTTCGATATGTTGTTCGAACTGGCAAAGGAACTTCATGCCGAAGTAGGCGCCAGCCGTGCAGCCGTTGATGCCGGTTTCTGTGACCATGACCGCCAGATCGGCCAGACAGGTGTGACGGTCCGTCCGAAATTGTATATCGCTTGCGGTATCTCCGGACAGATCCAGCATATCGCAGGTATGCAGGATGCAGGTATCATCATCTCTATCAACAACGACGAGAACGCTCCGATCAACACGATTGCCGACTACGTGATCAACGGCACTGTTGAGGAGGTGATTCCGAAGATGATTAAGTATTACAAACAGAACAGCAAGTAAAGAGATGGCAAATTATTATACAGACATTCCGGAACTCAAGTATCACTTGAACAATCCGATGATGGAACGTATTTGCGAACTGAAAGAACGCAATTACAGAGATAAAGAAGAGTTCGACTATGCACCGCAGGATTATGCCGATGCAATGGACTCGTTCGACAAAGTGCTTGAAATCACAGGCGAAATCACGGGTGAGATCATCGCTCCCAATGCCGAAGGAGTTGACGAAGAAGGCCCCCACTGCGCAAACGGACGTGTGGAATACGCTTCCGGGACCAAGCAGAATCTGGATGCAATGGTGAAAGCCGGCCTGAACGGTATGACGATGCCGCGCCGTTTCGGCGGTTTGAACTTCCCGATCACGCCGTACACCATGTGCGCCGAAATCGTGGCCGCTGCCGATGCTGGATTCGGAAACATCTGGTCGTTGCAAGATTGTATCGAGACATTATATGAATTCGGAAACGAAGACCAGCACAGCCGTTTCATTCCGCGTATCTGCGCCGGTGAAACGATGTCTATGGACTTGACAGAGCCGGATGCCGGTTCCGACTTGCAGTCCGTGATGCTGAAAGCGACTTTCGACGAAAAAGAAAATTGCTGGCGTCTGAACGGTGTGAAACGTTTCATCACAAACGGAGACGCCGACCTTCATCTGGTCTTGGCCCGTTCGGAAGAAGGGACGAAAGACGGGCGTGGCCTGTCTATGTTCATCTATGACAAACGCCAGGGTGGCGTAGATGTCCGCCGTATTGAAAACAAGTTGGGTATTCACGGTTCGCCTACCTGCGAACTGGTTTACAAGAATGCGAAAGCCGAACTTTGCGGAGATCGCAAATTAGGTTTGATCAAATATGTGATGGCGCTGATGAACGGTGCCCGTTTGGGTATCGCCGCACAGTCTGTCGGTCTGAGCCAGGCCGCCTACAACGAAGGGTTAGCTTACGCAAAGGAACGCAAACAGTTCGGCAAAGCAATTATCGAATTCCCGGCTGTTTACGACATGCTGTCTATCATGAAAGCGAAGCTGGATGCCGGCCGTGCCTTACTGTATCAGACTTCCCGTTATGTAGATATCTACAAAGCACTGGACGACATCGCCCGTGAACGCAAGCTGACTCCGGAAGAACGTCAGGAACAGAAAAAATATGCCAAACTAGCCGACTCTTTCACCCCGCTGGCAAAAGGTATGAACTCCGAATATGCCAACCAGAACGCATACGACTGTATCCAAATTCATGGTGGTTCAGGCTTCATGCTGGAATATGCTTGTCAACGTATCTACCGGGATGCCCGCATCACCTCCATCTACGAAGGAACGACGCAATTGCAGACAGTTGCAGCCATCCGTTACGTGACCAACGGTTCCTATCTGGCTACCATCCGAGAATTCGAAACAATCCCGTGTTCTCCTGAAATGGAACCGCTGAAAGGCCGCCTGGTTGAAATGGCCAATAAGTTCGAAGCCTGCATGAACAAGGTGAAGGAAGCGCAGAACCAGGAATTGCAGGACTTTGTTGCCCGTCGCCTTTATGAAATGGCAGCCGACTGCATCATGGCTCACCTGCTGATCCAAGACGCGACAAAGACTCCTGAAATGTTTGCCAAATCAGCTGTCGTATACTTGAATTATGTCGAAGCGGAAGTGGAAAAACACAGCAGCTTTATCTTGAAATTCAATGCCGACGAATTAGCAAGCTACAGACAATAATAGAGCGTATCTAATTTCATAAAAGCCGGATATCTTCTCTTGATTTCCGGCTTTTTCCTTATATTTAGACTCGTATTAAGCCAATAAGACAACCATCGACTATGAAACAGTACAATCCAGACATCCACCATCGTCACAGTATCCGTTTGAAAGGATATGATTATTCACAGGAAGGGTTATAAATGATATTAAACCCATATGGTGAAATAATCCAACAATGTTATTGGGATTTGGAACACAAATACCCCAATATCGAATGTTGCGAATATGTTATTATGCCAAATCATTTCCATGCGATTATAAAAATCGATCGGGATGCATTTAGGGCGGGCGAACCCCGCCCCTACGTGGTGACACTGGGGCATATTGTGGGATATTTTAAATATCAATCGACAAAAATGATTAATCTACACGGTCAAAAATTATGGCAACGTAATTATTATGAACATATCATACAGGATGAAAAAGCGTATCATAATATATCCAATTATATATTAAACAATCCGGCACAATGGGCATACGACCGATTACGCTAATTCATTGTGGTGATTCCATAATACCCATTGCATACTACCACGAAGCAACAGATATATCAGAAATGCCATCCACAATGCATGATTTCCCATCATTCCGAAAAAGAGGTAATAGATCAAAAAGAAAGTGCCGGAAGCGACCAACATCGAATAAAGCATCAGGCGGGTAGCTGTCGCACCGATCAGGATACCATCCCACAAGAAGGCGGCAAAGCCGGCAAGCGGAACAGCCAGCACCCAATAGAAATAGGTTCCGGCCTCTTGTATGACAACAGAGTCATTCGTCAGGAGGGAGAGAAAACCTTTCCCGCCTACTCCATAAAGCAGGGTAAACGAAAGGGACAACCCAATCCCCCAGCCAAACAGCAAACGGATCATCCGACTAAGGGCTGTTTTGTTCCGAGCACCGATATAACGTCCCGCCAAAGCCTCGCCCGCATAGGCAAAACCGTCCATGATATAGGAGAAAAGCGTAAACAACTGCATCAGCAATGTATTAACAGCCAAAACGATATCGCCCTGTCTCGCACCCGTAGAAGTAAAAAATGTAGTAACCGCCACCAAACAAAGCGTACGAAAGAAAATATCGCCATTCACCTGGAAGAAACGACGCATAGCGACCTTATCCATGGCCTCATGCCAGCAAACACGAATATTCAACCGCTTCCGATAGAATACGAACCACAGGAATACAGCCATCCCGAAGCCTCCATATTGAGCGATCAGCGTTCCCGTCGCAACCCCTTGCACCTTCATGCCGAACACAAAGACGAAGATCAGGCTCGCCACGATATTCACGACATTCTGGGTGATCGCAATAAACATCGGGAAACGGGAATTCTGCATTCCGATAAACCAACCGGAGAAACCATACAATCCCAACACAGCCGGCGCTCCCCAAATACAAATATTGAAATATAAGGAAGCCAACCGTTCTACCTCATCCGTCGTATCCAATAGTAAGAAAGCTATTTCCCGTATCGGATACTGGAGCAGAAGCAGAGCCAGAGAAATCAGAATCCCGACACCGACCGACCGGAACAAAACCCTCGTTACTTCCAGGAGATCCCGTCTCCCCAGAGCCTGTGAAGTCATCCCACTCGTTCCCATCCGCAAGAAACCGAACAACCAGTAAATAATATTGAACAGCATCCCCCCTACCGCAATCGCCCCGATATAGGAAGCGGCCCCCAAATGTCCGACAATCGCCACATCGACCAATCCCAACAAAGGAACCGTTATATTGGATACAATAGAAGGAAGCGCTAACTGAAGTATCTTTTTATTCATTATTTATCGTATCTATAAAAACTATTCCTAACTTTGTCAGCAAAGTTACAGATTACTTTAGAAATAACATGATTACACTTATGTTTCAATAACAAAAACGCGAACCCTAAGTAATTGTAAAAAACGTTGGATGTTCGCATCCTCTATAAATCATACACTTATAGATTTATTTAGAGAATATGAACATTTATTGCTTTTCTACTTTATCATTCGCAAAATTACAATTTAAAAGTGTCATCAATAAAGCTTTTCACAAACATGGAGTCGCATCTTTTACAGATGCGTGGATTGAAACCTATCCAGACGAAGATGAAAGCCTATCTGTCTTTGTCGCATCTTTTACAGATGCGTGGATTGAAACAAATAGAATCTGATGGCTGACGGAATGAGCATACGTCGCATCTTTTACAGATGCGTGGATTGAAACAGGTTATACGTGGAAATGTTGACTCCATATTATAGTCGCATCTTTTACAGATGCGTGGATTGAAACGAAATCAACCTTATAAGCATTACCGTCCTCGTCAAGTCGCATCTTTTACAGATGCGTGGATTGAAACTTACCAGAGTGCAGGAGTTTTTTCGCAATGCCAGTCGCATCTTTTACAGATGCGTGGATTGAAACGTCCGTTTTAGAATACAACAGTAATAATGCAACTAATAAGTCGCATCTTTTACAGATGCGTGGATTGAAACCACTCTTCAAAGGCGCGTTTGAACGTGTCTTTAATGTCGCATCCTTTACGGGGACAACTATTTATAATATTTTTTGCAAGAAGATTACAGGATTAAAATATTTGTTTGTTAGAAAATAAAATATATCTTTGTTGAACAGAGTTATAAAGATACCTTATTACTCAAAGCATAAACACCTTATATTACGTTAACCTAAACATATGATATATACAAATAAAGAATACTGTCTTGAGGTTAAAGGAAGCATGGCCTGCTTTACCCGTCCGGAGATGAAAGTCGAAAGAGTTAGCTACGACATAATAACGCCATCTGCTGCCCGAGCTATTTTCGAATCTATATTTTGGAAACCAGCCATACAATGGAATATTACTCGAATAGAAGTATTAAATCCAATCAGATGGTTTTCCATGAAAAGAAATGAGATTGGAAGTTTAATGAGCCCCCGTTCATCCGGATTATTCATCGAAGATAATCGGCAACAAAAATCCAGTTTGTTACTAAAAGATGTTTGCTATAGAATTTTTGCAGAGTTGGAATTTATACCTATAAGAAATAGAGCGAAAGAAGATATGTTGAAAGTGCCATCAAAGTCCTCTGACGAAAATCCAGGCAAATATAATGCTATGTTCGAACGTAGAGCTAAAAAGGGGCAATGTTTCAATCAACCCTATTTAGGTTGCCGTGAGTTCTCCGCAGATTTCACATACATCGAAAATCCGGTAAAAGGAAACGGAATACCCGAAGATCGTGATTTTGGATATATGCTATATGATATGGATTTCACAAACGAAAAAGATCCAAAGCCAATGTTCTTCAGGGCTATAATGAAACAAGGAGTCTTGATCGTTCCATCCATTAACAGTGAGGAGGTACGCCGATGATTTTGCAAGCATTATACGAATACTACTAGCGTAAAGCTGCTGATCCGGGGAGTACTATTGCTCCCCATGGATTAGAATGGAAAGAAATACCTTATCTTATTCTGATAGATAAAAAAGGGAATTTTTTAGAACTACAGGATACCACCGAGGGGGTAGGAAAACAGAAACGAGCAAAAAAATACCTGGTCGTCAAAAGTAAAGGACGTACCGGCAGCAACAGTTGGCAAACGGCAAATGTATTTTGGGACCATTTCGGATATGTGTTAGCCCAACCTAAAAATACGGATGATAAAGGAATGCCAAAAGCACTGGACGATGCCGCTAAACAAAATAAAACCTTTGTTCAGGAGGTCAGGCGGCTTGCCGAAATGTATCCTTCCAATGAAGAGATTCAAGCAGTAGCCAAATTTTACGATAATCCTGATAATCTTCAACGTATAAAAATGGACCCTTTATGGGAAGAATGTATCAAAAAAGACGGGACAAACATCTCCTTTAAAGTAGCAGGAAACAATACTATCGTGGCTGCAAATCCGGATGTAACATCATCTATAGAAGACTGTTCAGACAAAGATGAACCTACAGGGATATGCCTCATCACCGGAAAAAAGGCTCCGATAGCCATACTCAATAGTGCCATAGCCATACCCGGGGGTAAGAGCGGAGCTAAACTGGTTGGCTTTCAAAAGAAATCGGGTTACGATTCTTATTATAAAGAGCAAGGTATGAACGCACCCATTTCAAAAGAAGCGGAAGCTGCTTATACCACAGCTTTAAATTCTTTATTGGGAAAAGATTCCTCTAACAAATATCGCTTGCATGACACATCCGTTGTTTTCTGGTCTCAGAAACCGACAAAGTTGGAGCAATGTTTCTGTTTCATATTTACATCTCCTCCCAAAGATGATCCGGATAAAAACACGGAAGTTATCAGAGACTTCTTGAAGTCCCCGTTCTCGGGAGTATTGAATGACGAGGACAAAACTCCCTTTTACGTGTTAGGTTTATCTCCTAATGCCGCCCGTATCTCCGTTAGATTCTGGCGACAAGGAACAGTAGGCGAATTTGCCAGTCACATCAGACAACATTTTAAGGACTTGGAAATCATTAAAAGCAAGAATCAAAGAGCCTATTTTTCTTTATTCAACTTACTGACCCAAGTTGCTTCCTTAAATAAAATGGAAAATCTGCCTCCCTGCTTAGCCAGCGATTTAAGTCAAAGCATATGGGATAACCAACCCTACCCGACCACATTGCAGATGCAATGTCTGATACGAATCAAAGCAGACCGGAATATAACGTCGATAAGAGCCGCTATACTCAAAGCCTACTTAAATAGAAAATTCAGAAATCATAATAATCCACCTAAAGAAATTCAAATGGCATTAGATTTAGAAAATAAAAACCAAGCGTACTTATGTGGCCGCTTGTTTGCTATCCTTGAAAAGATCCAGAGTGATGCTATCCCAGGAGCAAATTCTACGATCAAAGAGCGTTACTACGGTGCAGCGTCGACAACCCCGACAACTGTATTCGGCCGCTTGTTGTCTTTATCCAGACATCACCTTGCAAAATTTGATACCGGGAAATCTGTTTATTATGAAAAATTATTGCAAAGTGTTATCACCAACCTGGATAGTAACGGATTACCTAAATATTTATCGATGGACGACCAATCGCGTTTCGCAATCGGTTATTACCATCAAAGAGAAGATTTATATAAAACAACAACAGATAAAGAAAAAAATTAATACTATACAAATATGGAAACAGCAATAAACAATCGTTACGACTTCATTTATTTATTTGATGTACAGGATGGTAATCCGAACGGTGATCCCGATGCCGGAAATTTACCCAGAGTTGATCCGGAAACAGGTGAAGGCCTGGTTTCCGATGTCTGTCTGAAGCGTAAAGTCCGGAACTTTGTTCAAATAGTAAAAGGAGGAGAAAGACTGTATGATATATTCATTAAAGAGAAAGCGGTATTGAATAATCTGATCGCAGACGCTCATAAACAGGAAGGGGTTAAAGATATAAAAGAGAAAGGAGATAAAACAGAGGCTGCTCGGCAATGGATGTGCAGAAACTTTTATGACATAAGGACATTTGGAGCCGTACTAAGTACAGGCGAAAATGCCGGACAGGTTCGTGGCCCTATCCAATTTACTTTTGCCCGTTCCATCAGTCCGATTGTTACTGCCGAACATAGTATAACCCGTATGGCTGTGGCTACGGAGGATGAGGCTAAAAAACAGAGTGGAGATAACCGCACTATGGGACGTAAATTTACAGTTCCTTACGGACTATATAAAGCTAACGGATTTATTTCCGCTCATTTAGCCGCACAAACCGGATTCAATGAAGATGACCTGAACTTATTCTGGGATTCATTGAAAAACATGTTCGATCACGACCATTCAGCAGCCAGAGGAATGATGAATGCCCGCAAATTGATCGTATTCAAACACAGTACAGCATTAGGTAATGCTTCAGCTCATTCTTTATTCGGTTTAGTGAAGGTTCAACTTAAGGATGACCAACGCCCACCCCGTTCGTTCGACGATTATATTGTTACCATCGACAAGGATAAACTACCGGAAGGTGTAGAAGTTCTGGACATGATATGATAGAATACGGAGATGAGGACCTGTTGATGCTTTCCGGAATCCAACACATAACTTTCTGTAAACGTCAATGGGCCCTTATACATATCGAACAACAGTGGGCGGAAAACAACCTCACTATTGAAGGAAACTGGATGCATCAAAAAGTCGATGATCCTACCTTGATGAACCGCAATAAAGGCATAGTAACATTAAGATCCGTAACGCTTGTCTCCAGACGGCTGGGACTTTATGGTATCTCTGATGTAGTAGAGATGGTCGCTTCCACCTCCGGACAAAATTCAATAAGACATCCTAAATATCCGGGATTCTGGCAATTAATTCCGGTCGAATACAAACGAGGCAAACCTAAAAAAGATCAGATAGATGAAGTCCAGCTATGCGCACAAGCGATTTGCCTGGAAGAGATGTATAACGTCAGCATAGAAAAAGGCTTTTTGTGTTATGGGGAAACTCGCCACCGAGAAGAGGTCCAGTTTACTGAAGAATTACGGAAACTGGTTGAAAATAAATGTGTCCAAATGCACAAGCTATACGAGCAAAAAGTTCTTCCGCCGGCAATATACAAAGCGCATTGCAAGTCATGTTCTTTATGTGACGTATGTATGCCTAAAGTACTGACAAAAACACCGAAAGTGAATACTTACCTGTCCCAGTTATACGATTAAAATATGAGAAAATTATTGAACACATTGTATGTAACTACTCCTGAAGCCTATTTAACTAAAGATGGAGAAAACGTTGTAATTAGGGTTAAGGAAAAAGATATATTCAGAATTCCGGTTTTAAATATAGAAGGTATTGTCACATTCGGATATATAGGTGCTTCTCCGGCATTAATGAAGATGTGTGCTGAAAGAAATGTAGGATTATGTTTTTTAAGTGCTAATGGACAGTTTCAAGGTAGAGTCTCCGGTCCGACAAAAGGAAATGTCCTTTTACGAAGAACACAATACAGGATTGCCGACGATGCAAATAAATCACTGGAAATCAGTCGGCTTTTTATTGCAGGAAAGATAGCAAATTCCCGGACGGTTATCGATCGTTTCAAAAGAGATCACATTTCTTCCGACAAACAGCTATCCTTGTTTTTATCCGTATCTGAAAAGTTAAAGAGATCAAAGAATCAGGCTTTAGTTGCTGAGTCCTCCGATACATTAAGAGGTATAGAGGGAGAAGCCGCTACAACTTATTTCTCTGTATTTAACCAGATGATCATATCGCAATGTGAGGATTTTCCTTTTAACGGGAGGAACAGAAGACCGCCCAAAGACAAAGTAAATGCTCTATTGTCATTCGTTTACACATTGCTGAATCATGAGGTACAGTCTGCATTGGAAACAGTAGGACTTGATCCATACGTAGGCTTTTTACATACCGATCGACCAGGAAGAGCGAGTTTAGCGTTAGATATGATGGAAGAGTTACGAGCCTACCTGGCAGACAGGTTGGTTTTGTCCTTAATTAATCGTAAACAGATATCCGGTAAAGGTTTTGTCGAACACGGAGATAACGGGATTGTAATGGATGAAGATATCAGAAAGGGAGTCTTACTCGCTTGGCAGAAGAGAAAAAAAGAGACAATAATCCACCCCTACTTAAATGAATCCGTACCGATAGGACTGATCCCATATATTCAGGCGATGCTTTTAGCTCGTTTTTTGAGAAACGATTTAGATAATTATCCGGTCTTTTTAATGAAGTAAGTTCATGTATGTTCTAGTTACATATGACGTAGAAACGATGACTTCCGACGGACAGCGCAGGTTACGTCAGGTAGCACGTCAATGCCTGAATTATGGCCAACGCGTCCAAAATTCCGTTTTTGAATGCTCTGTCTCGCCTGCTCAATTTACCGAGTTAAGATTAAAACTATCGGATATCATCGATCATAAAAAAGATAGTATTCGTTTCTATTTCTTGGGAAATAATTATTCTAAAAGAGTTGAATACATAGGTGTCGTCACATCCTATAATGTAGAAGATGAACTTATAATATAACTGTTTGCGAACATTAAGCATTAACAAAAAGCTGGAGTTTTCGCAATCATTGATTATTAGCCTATTAAACACTCCTATTAGTTTTATTTCATCAATAAAAAATCCAAAAAGTTTATTATCGCATAAATGCATTGATAACAGACTGTAAATGTTTGCATTATTTGTAATGCAGTCGTACCTTATATAGGTACGTGGATTGAAACATTTTGATTGTACCGCGCAGTTACCTATTTCTCGTCGTACCTTATATAGGTACGTGGATTGAAACCGGCTACTGGTGCTAAAATTGTTGGTTATTCTCTGTCGTACCTTATATAGGTACGTGGATTGAAACCTTTGTTGATTGCGTTATACAGGTTATTTTGCTGCGTCGTACCTTATATAGGTACGTGGATTGAAACTCACATGAAATTGCACCTTGAAAAAGAAGAGGTGTCGTACCTTATATAGGTACGTGGATTGAAACTACGAGAATGGAATATGCCCTGACTATTGATGCGTCGTACCTTATATAGGTACGTGGATTGAAACAACATGCGTCTTAACAAAAGATTCTTTCCAAATAGTCGTACCTTATATAGGTACGTGGATTGAAACATCAACCTGGTAATAAGACCACGCCTTTTGTATAGTCGTACCTTATATAGGTACGTGGATTGAAACAAGAACACAGTCTGACTTTTATAAGGTTCAGATGTCGTACCTTATATAGGTACGTGGATTGAAACAGATAGGTACGGCTCAAATGATAATGAAGGAACATGGTCGTACCTTATATAGGTACGTGGATTGAAACGGTGTTATTTTGAACGATAACATACAAATGAAAGTCGTACCTTATATAGGTACGTGGATTGAAACAAATCCTGTTTCTTTATCTGACACACAGGCGACGTCGTACCTTATATAGGTACGTGGATTGAAACTATTGGAGCCGGTAGACGCCAAAAGCGCGCCATTGGTCGTACCTTATATAGGTACGTGGATTGAAACAATACTATACGGATGAGTTTTGTGACCCCTTTAAGTCGTACCTTATATAGGTACGTGGATTGAAACTGATAAAACAGGAATAAAACACAAAAAACCGTTCCGTCGTACCTTATATAGGTACGTGGATTGAAACAGGATTGTATGTAAGTGTAATAAAAAGAGGTGCGGTCGTACCTTATATAGGTACGTGGATTGAAACTATTGTGGCAGGAGAAGATGATCCTGAAAAATGGTCGTACCTTATATAGGTACGTGGATTGAAACTTGAGACGGATAAAACACTTGGAGCTAATGCTATGTCGTACCTTATATAGGTACGTGGATTGAAACTTGACAGTGATAACAGTAGCGTAATAAGTTTGCAAGTCGTACCTTATATAGGTACGTGGATTGAAACCATAGCGGTAGGAGTAGCCATAATAGGGCCTGCGTCGTACCTTATATAGGTACGTGGATTGAAACCTGTTTGTCTCTTACTCCTTATTCCCAATTCATGTCGTACCTTATATAGGTACGTGGATTGAAACACGAATATAAATACGATCAAAGCCCAAGGCCTTTTGTCGTACCTTATATAGGTACGTGGATTGAAACATGGAAAAGAGTAGGGAGGTCGAAAGCGTGATATGTCGTACCTTATATAGGTACGTGGATTGAAACAGGAACGGGTAAACATACTTGAATATGCCGCTTTGTCGTACCTTATATAGGTACGTGGATTGAAACTTTGAATTTACCCCCTTTAGAGGATATGGAAGCGTCGTACCTTATATAGGTACGTGGATTGAAACTTATATTGTACATCTATTGCCATCAAATGAATCATTGTCGTACCTTATATAGGTACGTGGATTGAAACAAGGTCAAAACGCTTATTATTAAGTATAGCGGTAGTCGTACCTTATATAGGTACGTGGATTGAAACTGACGGTAATTTAAAGGACGGTCTTACCGTTTGTCGTACCTTATATAGGTACGTGGATTGAAACCGTTATATGTTTTATAACATATAGTCGGTTGTTGGTCGTACCTTATATAGGTACGTGGATTGAAACAATGGACGAGCCGTTGAAAGAGCTGTCATACTTGGTCGTACCTTATATAGGTACGTGGATTGAAACAGTTGACAACCGGTACGCGTGTCCTTCGGAGTCTGTCGTACCTTATATAGGTACGTGCATTGGCCAGAAGTTGATACACGTGTCATAGCCGTCGCACCCGTAAAGGATGCGACGGTAATGTTATTGTTGTAATTCAGACACATTTCAATCCAAACGCACTATTATAACCAACTCAATCTGTAACACCTATCACATCAACAGTAGTTCCTCTACCCAAGCACCGTCCAAAACCAATCCGGCCCGTTCATCATAACACCTTCCATCTTCCAATATAAAAATCCCAGCATACACTCCCACTGTTCCCTGTTTACATAACTGTTCGAAATCCCATTTTCTAATGGATACGCTATACTGCTGTAGCTTACGTAACAACCAAAATTCCGGGCCAATCCGCTTCAGTTCCTCCAGTAAGGTTGCACCATCACCATAGCCGACCAAGATGGATACCGAGTCTTTATCGTCTATCAACCGGAACTTCTCTGCAGCAGTTGCAAACATAAAGTGCATTTCTGCAAAACCTTTATATAACAGACCTTTTATATTAGCCTTATCAAAGGTGTTACAATTGCTATAGAATAAGCTGAAATATTGAGCCATACACTCCGGAGAAAACAAGTCGCTCCCATCGGAAACAGACAGTATCTCCCGCAAAGCAGCCGCTCCCTTTCCCATCAAACCACGCAAAAGAGTATTCTCCAAATTAAAGACAAAAACCTGACCTAATTTACCCACATGATTCAATTTGCCTTCCCGGTTACATCTTCCTGCCGCCTGTATGATTGAATCCAGACCGGCAAAAGCACGGTATACTACAGGGAAATCAATATCTACCCCGGCTTCAACCAACTGCGTACTTATCACACGGACTGGTTCATTGTCCTTCAATTTCTGCTTGATCAATTTTATAACTTCCATGATATGCGCGGAGCACATCATACGCGACAAATGTAAAGTTCCTTCAGGCATCCGCCGGTAAAGCTCGCGCGCGTCCTTACGGGTATTTACAATACATAGCACACAATCATACCCGGACAGCTCGTCGGCAAGTTCATCGAAGTTAGTGGTTGTGCCTGGTTCCGGCCAATGCAGCTCCACCCGTTTAAAAGCCTCAAACAAATTATCATGCACAGAAGTAATTTCTGTCACGGGAGTTTTCAGTCCGTCAAAAGCCCCCGGTCCTGTTCCGATCCGACCGGAAAAAACGGGTAATGTGGCCGTAGTAAACAAAATACTGGCTTTAAAAGAGGCTTGCAAGCTCTGCAAGACATCCAGTATGGGGTGCAAAAACTCAACCGGTAACATCTGCGCCTCATCCAGAATAACAACAGAGTTACAGATATTATGCAATTTCCGGCATCGCGAAGTGCGGCAAGCATACAGCGATTCAAAGAACTGCACATTTGTCGTCACAATGATCGGAGCATCCCAATTTTCCGTTGCCAGCAAAGAAGGGGACCGTTCGTCGTTACTATCCTGTTGCAAATTACTATGATGCTCCACCACATTCTCCGCTCCGAAAATATCCCGGAGCACGGCAGCCGTCTGTACAATAATACTCGTATAAGGAATAACGATGATAATCCGTTTTTTTTTGTAACGAACGGCGTGGAGGAGTGCCCAAGCCATCGACGCCAATGTCTTTCCCCCACCTGTCGGAACTGTCAGGCTAAAAAAGCCGGGAAGGCTCTCGGCCATCTTCCGGCAACGGGACAGGATAGCCGCCCGTTTCTCATTGATGAAAGATGCTGGTGCATTTGCCGTAAGCGATTCCATATAGACATCAAACCGATCCTTCAACGTTTCCATAGAATCATATTGCCCACGCCTGGCTGCTTGTTCCGGATGCATAAACCGCTCCGTATCCAAGTAGTCGGCATCAACCAGGCAAGAGAACAACATGCGAATCCATTGATGTATATCCTTCTCAAAATCATCAATCAAAGGCTGGTCTAACGAAGCAACCACCTCTTGCATCTCTTCCGGTGCATCTTTCAGCATCTCCTGGTAGCAATCTGTTTTAGACAGACGTCTATTCAAATTGGCCTCCCCGGAAGAAGTCCAGTCCAGCAATCCCGAATGATGTCCGGCTATACAATAAGCCAATGGAGGATAATAACCCGGCAATTTTTCTCTCGCCAGAATCGCTCCAGCCGAGGAATGGTCGGGTTTATCCACTACTTTCTGTTCCACTGCCATGCCGGATGCGTTACGGATATAAGGTTGAAAACTATTCTTTGTATATTTCCCCATATCATGCCACCAGCCATTCTGCTTTCCCCAAGCCGCCGCCCCGAAAACAGATGCAAACGATTCGCTTAATGTGGCCGTACCGACTGAATGTTCCTTCACCGTCTGTATCCGGAAAGCATCCTCTTCTACTCTGACATGCGCTATAAAATCTTGTTCTTTCATCATTTCATATAATAATTTTCTGCTATCCATTCGCCATTTGCAATAGCGACCTATAAGTAGCTATATAACAATCTATTACTTCATTGCAAACTCTTTTTCATTTGCAATAACATTTGTTATCCACCCTACATTATCCCACCTTCACCACCGAATAGCAAGTTCCTTTCATCGTGCGGCGTGAAGGGATCTTATTCTTCTGGAGCAGGCGGCCGAAGTAGGTCAACCGTTTATTGCCCAACTTAATGCCACTTTCACTTTGCAGATACTGGAGAATTTCAATGGCGGATAATTCCAGACTCTCCTCTCCCGGCCGGGCGGCACGAAAGTACTGAAGAAACAACTGTTCTTCGACAGGCAGTTGCTGGAATACTTCATTGTTACGAGTTGTCGAGAACTCCTCTTCGGAAGTAAACCAATAACGTTCGCCATTCTTTAAAGCAGCCACTGCCTGGGCATACAACTGTTCATAGTTTATTGACGTTGAATTATCTATCGTACCGGATATCTCGATACAGATAAAACGCCGGCTTCCGGTCGGATCGGTCAACAGATCGTAATTGTTGCAGGTCGCGATAAAAGAGGCATACCGGTGCAATGCCTGAATACTTCGCTTATAAGGCTGGCGAGCGTTGACAACCGGCTTTTGCAAGACATTCTTTAAAAAGCTCTGGTAAGCGGAACTGACCGAATCGAATTCATCGATATTGATCAAGGCAAAACGAGTCAGCATCAGTTCGGCATCCCGTTTGTTACTGAAATCAATGCTATCCGTATAATACATACGAAGCGAAGGCGGCAACAAATTCCGACACCAGGTGGACTTGCCACATCCCTGCGGACCGACCAGCAAAGGCAACGAACTGTTTGCATGCAAATGCTCGCGCCTGTACCAGTGGGCGGTCATACTCAGGAACCAGATATAAAACAGATTGCGCCACTGGGCATTAGCGGTCGGCAGCGTATCGGCCAGTGCACGTATATGATCCTTACCGTCCCACTCCGGCAAATATTCCAGATAATCTTCCAACGGATAAAAGACCGGAACCCTGTCGGAATAAACATACCGCTTCACATCGCGATCCCAAAGAGCCAGCCCTTCGGCCTGCGCATTCAGACCGATGCTATTTAGAACCGTTTCGGTAACCGGGGCAAAATGGATATAGTACGAACCTCTTGCCCGGAACTCCACTTCGCCTGCCAGCATATTCCGCCGGAACTCATACCGCCGTTTCATAAACTCGTCCGTCTTTATCGAAAGCAGTTGCTCGGCAGGCATCACCGGCTTCTTCCCGAAACACTTCGACAGTTGGTACACCATGTGAACCGTCTCCCGGATCTCCTCTTCAAACAGTTCGAGATTCCGGCTAATCTTTGTCCAGCGAACCACATCCTCTTCCGGAATACCGGAGCGAAAACAATTTTCAGCCAACCTTGTCAGGAAAGGCCTGACCTCTTTTCCTTCATCCAAGCCACCCGTCTTTTCGAGGGCGTCCAACATACAGGCATTATAAAAACGGGAAACGATACGACTGCGGTCATATCCGGGCATCATGCGCAAAAGCGGATCTTCCTCTTTGGCCACCACCTCCCGATAGGTCGGTTCGGCAGGCATCTGCATCGGTTGCTCCTGAATCAACGGTGTGGCCGACGGATTATAATATAAACCAGGATCAAAAGAATGGCGGCATCCTCTTTCCAACGATGCCTCCTCCCCCATCTCTATATGACGTTGCAGATGAGCCTGATAAAAGGCCACTGCACGCCTGTAGGCCACCGCATGAAACAACTCGGCCAACTCCCTCTTTTCCGGAAGGGAACCGTCGGGCAACACAAAAGGAACCAGTATTTTCACGCTCTTCCCGCTCGAACCGACAAAGGCAGCCATTGTCTGCGGGGCTAAGGAAGCGAGTCGCTTCACCTCCACGGCCTCTTCCCTATCCGCCAGATTGCCGACATCCATCAGCACCAGCCCGTTATACACCTGATACTCTATCCTGCTTTCCTTTTTCCTGAACCGGGCGGCAAAAAGCAAAACAGGAATATCCGTCGCATGAATGTTCCGATCGCCAGGCATTGAAGAGGATAATATCCCCCGATGTTCATTCACCACCCTGGCTTGTTCGCCGGATCTTATCGCAGTCATCACATCTGGCAACTCTATATTTTTCAAAGACTTACCATTACTCTTCACTTGTGTTATTTTCATATCCGGACTCATTTGTGCAACTTTTGTTTTATGACTAATGACAAACTCCATTGCAAACTCAAAAAGATATTTGCAATGGAATAACAAACTATTATACAAATTATTACCTGGTAAGATTGCAAATGGCAAATACTTCCCGTAAACTTTATGTATAAAACCTATTTCATCCTCGTAAACTCAATACTTCTCAGCCTCTCCTTCAGTTTCGGGCTGGGTTTGAAGCCAATTCCTTTCAGCTTAATAGATTCGGCACGGATTTTCAACGGATCTTCCACTTCACGGTTGGGTCGGGCAGTTACGGAAAATGTTCCCAAACCGTCGATCGTCACGGTATTGCCGCCTTCCAGAGCTTCCGCAATCAGAATAGTCAGATTTTCCACAAGTCCTTTCACTTCGCCGTAGGAAAATGTACTGGATCCGGCTATTTGCTCGGCTAAAGCATCCAAATTCACATTGTCATAGCTTACCGTCGTTACCGAATACTTTACCGTCTTATTATCAGTAATATTGTCATTGATTTTTGTCAGCTTGTATCTTACCGCCATACTATTATCTTTCTATTAGATTTAACATTAACACGATTTATCTCAAAGGTTACCATCCTATATCTTATTAGTAACCACTCAGTAACAACAGCCTGTACAGGATAATCGGTCAAGATGTACAGGATGGTTTACCAGGGTGTACAGGATAACTAACTAAGAGGTACAGGATAGCATTAGCAAGTCAGCGCTAAAGGTATAAAATATAATAACACAAACAATTGTTCTTCAAGACTTATTTACTATACCTCCCAACATTTCCGCCATCAGTTGATTCATCCCGGTATTTGGACAGCAAGCATATCAAATCCCCGTCCCCAAACGTGAAGTGTCTACCTCTTTTGCCTTTTTCTCTTTGTAGCCACCGAAACTATACCGTAATGTCAGTGTCACATTCCGGCTATCCTGCCACAGTTTCATGCGGCTTTTCTGCCCCTGTTCATCCACACGGGTAACGGGATTGCCTCCCTCGAACAAATCATTACCCCGAACCGTCAGGCGCATCTTCTTTTTCGCGAATGTCCAGGTCAGACCGGCCGACACGTTGTATATCAGATCGACATCATACAATCCCTGTATGACCGGAGATATACAATAGCCCCGCAACTCCAACAACAAGTTCCGGTCTTCGGTCAGGTAGAAGGTATTGTTCAATTCGGCCCGGCCAAACAGTTTTTTACGGTCGAAAAAGACATCATAAAGCGTCCCTTTGTTATGAATGGCACAGCCCATCAGCGTCAGCCTGGAACTCATAAAATCAAAAGGCCTGAAAGGGATGACGGCGACCGCTCCGTACATATTGTAGATATCCATATTCACTGTCTGGAATACGGACCTCAACTCATCGTGGCGCTGGTACGTCATCTGTTGTATTTTATCGGGCTGTATATTTGTAAATAAGCCGAATACATACTTGCTCTTCAGGACATAATTCAGTTGCATCGAATAAGAGAGCTGCGGCTTCAGGTCCGGGTTCCCGATTATAGAACTGTAGACATTCATATAATAGGTAGTAGGAGTAGTCATCCAATAGGACGGATAGGTTTTATCACTCGAAAAGGAAAACATCAGCATACCGGACGGAGCCACCTTGTAAGTAAAATTCAATTGAGGGAAAAGGCCGGCCCTGTTCCATAATGTCTTTTTCTTTCCTGCCGAATCGACGGATGCTTTATAATACTGCAAGGAAAGGGATGCATTCAATGAAACCTTTTTCCCGAATTGTTTCGTAAAACTGGCAAAAGCACCCATTGAATAATCTTTTTGTTTAAGGCGGAAAGTTCCTTCAGGAGCATTCCCACCATTGATCGACTGACCGGACTCGTTACGGGTATCGGAAAAAGAAGCATCTACTCCGTAATCCAACATCCATTCTTTTTTCAATTTACGACTGTCGTTCATATAAAGATCAACACGTTGTACCTGCTGGGAAGACAGAGTTGAGATTGTCTGCTCTTCCTCTTTTTCAAAGTCATTAACCAAATGTTGCTTGTCGTCATTCTTATAAAAAGTATAATCCATCCCGGCTCTGAACCCTTTATGACCGATATAATCCATCCGGGCATTATGCAGATTCGAAGCGCCGGACAATTCCAGCTCCGTCTCTACCCGCCGGATATCGACAAACTCGGTCAACGCGCCTCTTCTCGATACTTTATCCGGGTCGTAAAAACGGCCGGTATAGGAAAGTGACAAGCGGTCTTTACTTTTCAAATCGAAATCGAAAGCTCCCCGTATATTGTGAGAAAGGCTTACATTATTATACCAGTCATCCTGCCTAATATCGTACGGGCGATCGTTTACAGTCGGTCGGGCAATCATTTCCTCTTCCTGGCGTCCATGATCATAAGCGGCCGAATAAGAGATATCAGCCGAGTAATTCTTCCCGATATACGAAAGGTTCGCCTGACCGGATGGAGAAAAGAAATAACCTTGCTTACCCGTCAAAGAGATTTCCCCCTTCAGCACGTCTTTCAAAGATTTGTCATTTTCTATTACGACATTGATGGATGCACCTTTCACGCCAAACCGGGGAGGCGTGCTATACATCACATCTATTTGTTTTACTTTGGATGAAGATGTGGATTTCAATAAGCCAGCCAATTGTTCCGCTGTCATCGAACTTTTGCGTCCGTTGATCAGGATCGAGGTCGAAGGGGTTCCGATAATCGACACCTTATCCCCATCTTTTTGTATACCGGGCAATTCGCCTATCACATCAAAAGCGTTATCGACCGGTTTATCTTTTACCAGGTTCGGAATGTCGTACTGCAACTTGCCTTCCGACACTTTCACCAGCGGCCGTTCCGCTTTTACAAACACCTCCGGAAGATCTACGGTTATACTGTCGTTCACGAAGATGTGTTTCTTTTCCGTTGCGTTCTGCCCCCATCCAGGTACTTGCCCTGCCAGAAAAACGGTCAACAAATAATGATAGAAATGCTTCATCGTATTATTTTTTCTTGTAAAGGTTATATTCGGAAACGAGAGTTCCAAACTTTGCCTCTTTTTGGTAAGACTATATAACATCCCCCCGCACGAATGTTATTTAGTCTTACCAAATAAACCGGATCAGATAAACTTTC
>UMCX01077807.1_pt1 | contig 23713 bp, 26 predicted proteins | sample 1964341 | NCBI WGS metagenome assembly UMCX01 (sample SAMEA4835979, study PRJEB28245) | human gut metagenome | biome: gut microbiome; material: fecal sample | place: Denmark | collected 2008
TTTTACTACATATTGATCAATAAGTCCAGTAGAATATTGTGAAATATTAAAAATATTCTCATTAATTAAATCTAGTCTTTTTAACATATCTTCCGATAATTTTCTACCTTCTGTTTCTCTTGTTTCTACCAAATTAGCTATAGCTTCTTCTAAAGCATTACTTAATTCTTCCCATAAAACATCTGAATTATCATCTTGACTTATGTTTAAAACATCTGGTAATCTTGCTATTTTCATAACTGTGATATCATTAATTATGTCGTTTTCTGTTTCTAATTTTTTTAATTCTTCAATATATGCCTTTGCTAAACTCTGATTTATAGTAATATTCTTTCCTAAATTGCTATTGTTTACAAAAGTTATACTGACATCTATTTTTCCTCTTTCTATTTTTTCTAGTATTTTCTTTTTTATTTTATCTTCTAAAAAGCTTAGCACATATGGAAGTCTTATATTGATATCAGCATATCTATGATTTACTGCTTTAATTTCTACAATATATTCTCTTTCTGCATTAGTATAAGAACCTCTACCAAAACCTGTCATACTTCTTATCATTATTTTACTCTCCTATTTCTTTTTTGATTTTTTATTTGAACTCTTATTTGATTTAGTTTGTGTTTTTGCTTTGGATTGAACTGTATTTTTTTCTTCATTTTCTTTTTGTTCTTTAGTTTTGTCTTCCACTTCTGCTTCTTTTTTATTTTGCTTGTTTTTTTCTTGTTTAGTATTAGTTTTCTCTTCCATTTTTTTGTTTTTTCTTCTATGTGTTTCTATTTTTATAATTTTTTCTTCTTTAACAATCTCGCTGATATCGTTTAAACTTCTTAGATATTCTTTTTTAGTTTTATTATATATCCTTACACATTTAATAATATAATATACAGATATTAACAATGATTCAATTGCAATAACCATAACAAATTTATCTACAAATAATTGATAAATATATACCTCGCATAAGGTAACTATAGCAACAAATAAAGCTTCCAGTCCATGTGTAAACAATATTAAATCCATCTTTTTGTAGCTTCTCTCAAATAAAATTATTGAAAATATTAATATAGAAATACTAAACACTTTTAAATCTACAACAAAAGTTTCTTCTCTTATATTCATATATCCCAATATTTTTAATATACAAAATGCTAATATTACTATTGCAATTATTATATTTCTAAAAATTTTTTTATTTACCTTTTTCTCATATTCTTTTGACATTTTCTTTTGTTGTTTCTTTTCATTCTCTATTTCAGCAATTATTTTTTCTGCTTTTTTTTCTTTCTTTTTGTTTTCTTCCTTTTTTTCTTCTTTTTGTTCTGCTGTATTTGCTATATTTTCTATCATTTCTTCTTTACTTTCTTGCATTACTTCTTTTGTAGTATTAGTTGTTTTCTTAGTTTTTGGTTGATTTTTATTTGATTCTTTATTCTTTTTAGACATATTTAACACTCCTTAATTCAAATCTCCTAATTCATACATTAATATTCCACTCACTACTAATGCTACTGTTTCTGTTCTTAGAATTCTTTTTCCTAATGTAACTACAGATACATTCTGATTTAATCTTAATTGTTCTATTTCATTTTCTGCAAATCCACCTTCTGGACCAATTACAATGCCAATATTTAATTCTTCTTTATTATCATTCTTTAGTTGTTCTATTTCGTCTTTTATACTTATCTTTTCTTCATTTTCATATAGAACAAAAATTTTATCAAACTCATCAAATTTTATATTAGTTATATTTATTATATTTTCTATTGTAGGAATTATATCTCGTCCAGATTGTTTTGCAGCTACTTCTGCAATTTTTTGCCACCTATCTACTTTATTTTGTTTATCTTTGTCTTTTAATTTTATTACTGTCCTTTTTGTAATTACCGGAACTATTGTTTTTACGCCTAGTTCAGTTGCCTTTTGGATTATTAATTCCATCTTATCTGCCTTTGGCAATCCCTGAAAAATAGTTATATTTATATTAGATTCTGCTAAGCTTTTTACTTCGTATAAAATTTTACATACTATTTTGTTTTCTTCTATATTTTTTATTACACATTCATAATTTTTCTGAGTATCTGAATTACAAATATTAATCTTATCATCGATTTTTTTTCTTAGTACATTTTTTATATGATTTACATCTCTACCAGTAATCCATATTTCTTCATTTTCTTTTAGATTTTCTGTTTTTATGAAAAATTTTGGCATTTATCTGCTCCTATCTAATTTTTTCGATTTCATTATACTCTTTTTAGCAATTTAATTCAAGGAAAACCAAAATAATTATCTAGTTTTCTAAAATTATAGCTGGTTTATTGCTTACTTTCTCGCAAAACAATATCTAAAACTTAAATTTTTTATTTGAATTAGTGCCATTTTAACCTCCTTCTGGATTCATCGGGATTTGGGGACGGTCCTTTTTTCCCTACTCATTTTTTTAATTTCTCGACTCTATCCCATTATTAATTATAATTGTCTTTTAATCCATTCCATTATTAAATCTACCACATATTTAATTTCTCTTTGAGTTAGCTCCTTTCCTTTTCTTATTTTATGCCATTTATATAAACATCCTCTGCAACAAGTAGCAGTTGCATGTTGTGCAATAAATACTGGGTGTCCTTTCATAGGAGTTTGTTTTCCGTCATTTATTATTTCCTTCGGAGCTAATCTTTTTGTTATGAAATCATATGCGTGCCTTTCTATTGTATCTATTCCTTTTTCTTTTAAATACTCTTTCTCTTTTTCTTTTAACTTAAAACCTGACCTAAATTTTGATTTACTTAAAGCTTGTAATTGGTTATTTATAAATTCTTCTTCTGTCATGATTATCCTCCTAATTGGATTTTTTATTTTCATAATCGGGATTTAACCACCGTCCCTAAAATCCCGAATTTTCTAAATTCCTATTAAAAAAAGAATAGACAAAAAGCCTATTCCTCAAAATCAAATGCAGTTCTTTTTGTTCTAATTTCTTTGCACATGTTTGAAACTTTTAAATGTCTTGGGTCTGTTTTGTATTTTTGTAGATCTTCTAAACTTTCAAATTCGGAAATTAGAATTGCATCATATTCATCGTTATCAATGTTTTTACCAACCTGCATACTTTTTATTACATCAATTTGATTTTCTAGAGCTTTTAACCCGTCTAAAAATTTATTCATTTCTTTTTCTGTATTTTCTTTAAATTTCCACATAACTATATGTTTAATCATTTTATTTCCTCCTAATCTTTTATTTTTATATTTAATAAATATGCTAAATCCATAATTTGAAGTTCATTTATTATTGCACCTTTTATATCTGCAAGTGTTGTTGATAAACCTTGTATAATACATGTAGATAAATCTATATCTTTTAACTTTGTATTAAAAATTTGTGCTTTTGTAAAATCTATATTATCAAATTTTGTATTTTTTAGAATTGAATCTTGCATATATGAATTTATTAATGTGGTATCTTTTAATTTTAAATTATTAAAAGTTGTATTAGACATATTTGAATAATTCAAATTAGAATCCTGTATTTGTACTGACATAAATGTATTTTCTATAAAACTACATCCTGCCATTTTACAATTCTTAATTTTACAATTAATAAAACTACAAGTTTCAAAAGTAGTATTTGAAAAGTTACAATTGTCAAATACTATATCTTTAAAATATACTTTTTCTAATGAACTATCTATTATTTCTGTATGTATAAATTTAGAGTTATCTATATCTTTTTTATATACATTTAAATTTTTTTGTGAAATATTTTGCACTATTTCGTTCTTTAGTTCTTCTTCATTCTCTAATTTATCAAAAAAGTTTTCTTCCATTTTGTTCCTGCCTACTTATATATTTAATACTTTTATATAATAACATTAAAGGAAGTAATTATCAATTACTTCCTTTGTATTTCTAATATTTTTAATCCATTTCGTATATATTTATTTTTCATCATATATTTCCAAATTAAACCAGTCAAATAGTTTTCTGTCATTAGTATTTCTATTCCTTTGTCTATACCTAAATATTCCTTTGAAACCCATCTCTTTCTTTTTGCTAAATTGTAACTATCTTTTAACCCATATCTTCCCCATAAGTATGGGCAATTATTATAAAAGTATTCTAACGCTTTAATACTTTCTTTTGGAGTGAATACTATTGAACCTATCGCGCCACAAGAAGCCACAGTCCCGTCATTTTCTATATCTAAATTAGAAAAACTAGGTTCTGCACCATATCCACCAGAATATCCTTTTGGACCAACACAAGCAGTTAATCCCCATGAATTTTCGTTAAAAGTTTTAAATTTATTTTTATTTTTCTTACAATATTCTCTATTTGCTAATGTTGCTTTTTTTGAATTTTCAAACCAATCTACACCATTTAAATCTTTTTTACCTCTAAAATCTATCCACGCATGTGAATATTGATATGTAAATAGACTTCCTCCATATGAAAATATAATATCTTTTATATTTTTATAATCTTTTTTAGGCCTTTTGAAGTCATAATACATATTCTTACTAATTGGATAATTTTCTGAAGCCACACCTAAAATGTATAACATCAATTGTTCTGCATACATATCCCAGTTACCCCAAAAACCTGTCTCTGGCTTATACCCCATATAAAAATAATTGTCTTTTGAATTTACATACCAATTCCAATTAATTTTATTATATAATTTGTTAGCTTTTGTTTTGATAATTCCATTAAAGTATTCTCCTGCAAATAATGCACCACAAATAAAAATTGCTGTATCTATTATGGATATTTCGCAATTCCATTCTCTCTTTCCTGTATCCATATTTACAAAATGATAAAAAAAGCCATTCTTCCCTTCCACATCATTTATAAATGTATCTAAAGTTCGATTAGCTTTTTTGTATCCTTCTTCATATTTTATTAATTTTCTTTCTACAGCAATCACTATTGCAGCAAGTCCATATCCAACAGCAGCAATACTTGCTATATTTTTTGAATATACTGTTTTATCTCTTATTAGTCCATTATTATTTGATTCTTTTAAAAAATATTTCAAACTATATTCTAACTCTTTTAATAATAAGTTTTTCCCGTATAATTTTACCATTCTCATACTTATCACCCTTTAAATTATATTAACATATAATTTAAATTATTTGTATGGAAATAGTTGGTACTATATAATATTAAAATATTCCTATTCCAATATGTCCTTTTCCTCTTCTTCTGTTAAATATCCATACTCTACCATCTTATCTGCAACTTGCCTTTGCCTTTCTTTAGCTAATTTTGGATTTTCTTTTGGATTATATACAGATGGAGCATTTGGTATTCCTGCAAGCATTATACATTCTCCATCTGTTAACTCATCAACTGTTTTTCCAAAATATCCTTCACTTGCATCTTTTATATTATAATATCCGTTTCCAAAATAAATCGTATTTATGTATAATTCTAAAATTTCATCTTTTGAATATTCTTTCTCTATTTCAAAAGACATAAACATTTCTGCAATCTTTCTAGTAATTTTCTTCTCCTGAGTGAAGTATTCGTTTTTAGCAAATTGTTGCGTTATCGTACTTCCTCCTTCTACAAAGTCCATTGCTTTAATATCATTTATTAGAGCTCTAGCTATTGCAATAATATCTATCCCACAATGTTTATAAAATCTATGATCTTCCACAGAAATTACAGCATTTAAATATGTCGGTGGTAATTCTGAAATTTTCGTATAATTTTCTTTTGCTTTTATCTCTGCTACTTTTTCTTCTAATGGTATTTCTTTAATTGCGTCTTTATACATGCTATATCCTTTTCCTATAAATAATAATGCTATACTTATTCCAATTAATATTAGAAACAACAACAACTTTAAAAATTTCTTCATATTACCACCTCATTTCTTTCTATATTTATTCCTATATCTTTTCTTCAGATATTATTTCAACAATTCCGGTAAAGTTATTAAGTTTAACTTTTTCTATTCCTCTTCTTTAATAATATTTCTACTTTCAAAATATGTTGCTAAAAAGTAAAGTCCATATACTATTCCCATAATAATTACAGTTGCAATAACTGATGGTAATAATTCTTCAGGTCCTGCTAGTCCTTCCATCATTGTTAATACAAATTGTATTCCAAATATTGAATGTATAATTGCAACTATCAATGGTAATATGAAAAATATTCCTATTTGTCTGAATAACGCTTTATTTATCATTTTTTCATCACAACCTATTTTTCTTAAAATAGTATACCTTTGCTTATTATCTGAACTTTCAGTTAACTGTTTTAATGCTAATATTGCTGAACTTGCAATTAAAAATACAATTCCTAAATAAATAGATACAAATACAATTGTTGTAGATAATCCTCTACTTGAATCAATAACATACATTCTAGTCATTCCATCAAGACTAATTCCCAATCTGTCAATACTTTTAATAAATTGATTATTTTCATCGGTAAATTCTAAGTCTATTTTTTCTTTTTCTTCCTCTGTATCAACATTATAGTTCGCAGCTAAAAATTGTTGTTCTTTCCATTCCTCTTTAAATTCAAAGCTATCTGGTACTAAAATTATTCCTGCATTAGTATGACTTGTTGACATATATATATATCCATCCTGACATTCTTTATACTTTGAATGATATTCTTTTCCGTTTATCTTTATAGTAGAATTTCCTTTTAAACCATTATCTCGTAGTTCTTTCATATTATCATAATCACAAAGTACAATATATTCATCATCATTCAAGCTATATTTTTCTATGCCATATAAATCTGCAATTTTATTATAATCAGATACTTTTAGGATAGGTTCTGGTGAATTATAAAGCAACATTGGATATATTTGTTTTACCTCTTCATAATAATCTCCAAAACTTGTTTTCATCGTCCACTCTGGTATTAAATATACTGGTATTTCTACAATATCTTTAAATTTGTTCATATCAAAACCATTATTTTTTAATGTATAGCTTACAGGTTCTCTGGAATCTTCTCTTTGTTCTTCTGTTGGATATATTATTTTTCCTGTATATTTCTCTGGATAGCTTTCAGGTAAATTTGCTGTCTTAAATAAATTTATATCAACAGGAGTCATTTCATTTAGTTCGTCTGTTAAAGTTTTTTGTAATGACAAACTACTAGATAAAACACTTATAGTCATAAACAACATCAAAGAAATTACAGTCATACTTATAACTGTCGTATTTATTTTGTTGTTTAATTGTCTTAAAACAAACATATTTGTTCCATTTAAATATATCTTTTTACTAGATTGTATTATACGTAGTAAAAATCCTGATAAAGACCAAAATACACCTATTGTTCCGACTATTCCCATTATTATTACTGGAAATATTTTATTTATTGTTGATAAGGTCTGTATTCCTCCTGTAACCTTCCAATATGCATATCCTAATATAACTGCTGAAGCTATAAAAACAATAATTGATATTACTGGATTTTTTATTTTTACTTTCTGATTTTTCTTAACTGCTGTAAGTAAATTAATTAATTTATATCTTGATATAGTAAATGTATTAAATATCATTACAGCTATATACATAACTGCGAAATATATACAAGTTTTTATACAAGCATCTTTTGAAAATGCAAATGTAAATTCACTCATATCTGCTTCAAATAATTTTGCAACTAATACTGACATAAATTGTGAAGCAAATATTCCTAAAAATATACCAACAGCTAATGATAAAATTCCTACTAAAATTGTTTCTAATAAAATAATTCTAGATATTTGTCTCTTTCCCATTCCTAAAGTCATATATATACCAAATTCTCTTTTTCTTCTATTTATCAAAAAGTTATTAGCATATACAATCAAGAAACCTAATACTATTGCAACAAATACAGATACCATTTCGAGCAAATCTATCATTAATTCAACCATATCCCTCGTTGATTTTGATACTTCAAGCATTGCCTGTTGGCTATCTAAAGAATTAAACATATAAAAAATCGCTACACCTAATACTAAAGTTAAAAAATATATTGCATAATCTTTAAAACTCTTTTTCATATTTCTTATTGATAATTTAAATAACATCGTTCAAATCACCTCCAAGAAGTGTTTGCACCTCTATTATTTTTTCGAAAAATTGTTTTCTTGTATCTTCACCTTTTACAAGTTCATTAAAAATCTTTCCGTCTTTTATAAATATAATTCTTTCTGCATAGCTAGCTGTAAACGCATCATGTGTAACCATTAAAATTGTTGCTCCAAGCTTTTGATTTAAATTCTCGAAACTTTCCAAAAGTTGTCTTGCTGATTTAGAATCTAGTGCACCTGTTGGTTCATCTGCTAATATAATCTTAGGATTTGTTATTATAGCTCTAGCTGAAGCAACTCTTTGTTTTTGTCCACCTGATATTTGATATGGATATTTATTTAAAATATCTGAAATTCCAAGTTTGCCTGCTATTTCTTTTACTCTTGTATCAATTTCTTTTGCTTTTACTTTTTGTATAGTTAATGCTAATGCTATATTTTCGTATGCTGTTAAAGTGTCTAATAAATTAAAGTCTTGAAATATAAAGCCTAGTTCCTCTCTTCTAAATTTATTTAGACTATTTCCTTTTAGTTTAGTTATATCTTTATTATTAATAATTATTTTTCCTGCTGTTACCCTATCTATTGTAGAAATACAATTTAATAAAGTCGTTTTTCCAGAACCTGATGCTCCCATTATTCCTACAAATTCCCCTTTATTAATATTAAAACTTATATTGTCTATTGCTTTTGTTAAATTTGATTTATTTCCATAATATTTCTCTATATTTTTAACTTCTAATACCTTTTCCATTTTTATCTCCTTTCAACTTTATTAATTATATTATATATTTTTTTGTTGTTTATACAATTTATTTTACTTACATTAATCTTACATTTTTGTAACCTAAAACAAGCCAGTACATATCTATTATAGATATTATACCAGCTTGTTTTTTCTAAAATCTTTGCTTAGTGTACGAAAGTAGAACAGTTATTAGCACATCTCCTACCTTAGGAAAATATTCAATAAATCTCTCATTTCTATATTCATAAACATAGAAAGAAATTTCTGTATTCAAGATTTTGTTGATATCAACTTTCCTTTTTTCTTCAATTACTTCTTTAAATTGATTATTTCTCTTGAATAGTTGATTCAATAATGCATTTATCAAATCATATAAATTTCTATTAATGTAGTCATTATCTACACTAACATAAATTTGTGCTTCTTCAATGCTATTACCATCAGCAAATATTGAAAATCCTCCTAAACAGATTGACTTATTGCATTTTAACCGCATACTTTCTTCAGTGAAGGATACAATTTTTGACATAATCTCCCTTCTTTCTTCAGCTTTTAGATTTTTCCATTATATTACATTTATTGCAATTTGTAAAGGAGCTATGTGATACTATCACATAGCTCCTTGTCTTAGTCCGTTAAGCCCATTCCTGCACAGGCAACGTTAAAGTTGCTTATGTATTCTTCAAGCTTATTTTGCATCTCTTTTGATGCTGGTGGGTCTGTATGTCCCAATGCAAATTTTAGGGCATCCCACCAAGTTAAGAATTCAAAAAATACTTGTCCTTCCGGAATCTCTTTGAATTCTTTGTAGAATTTCAGCTCATCTTCATCACTTAGTTCAAACTCTGCTTGTAACAGAGTAAGTAATGTAGGTGATGATTGTTTTAATGCCATTTCATAACTCAATCGTCTTAAATACCGATTAAGCTCATCTATGGCATCTGCAAGTTTTCCCCTGTCTTGTTGATACTTTTTTTCCAACGCTAGTAATTCTACTTCGTTCATCTTCATTCCTCCATTCTTTGGAATCATTTTCTACGGTTAACAATTAAATTATATATCTTTTCACATTTTATGTCAATCAGTCTGTAATGTTAGTAAAGCTATTTTTAGGAAATATTAACCTTACTTCTGTTCCTATATTTTTTTCTGAATTTAGTTCTATACCAATACACAATTTTTCACATAGTTTCTTGCATAGATATAAACCTATTCCAGTTGATTTTTTCCCAGTGATTCTTCCATTTTCCCCTGTAAATCCTTTTTCAAATACTCGTGAGATTTCACTTTCTTTTATTCCAATTCCATTGTCTCGTATATGTAAAATAATGTTTTCCTTTTTTTCTTCACCAAATATTTCTACTTGTTTATTTTCATTTTTAGTATATTTTATAGAATTTTGAATAATTTGGCTTATTATAAATATACACCATTTGCTATCTGTATACACTATCTGATTTAAAGTTTTAATATTAATTGATATATTATTTTGTATTAATTGATTCTTATTTTTTAAAATACTTGCATTTACAATTTCTTTTAATGCATTTTTTCTTATAATATAATCTTTTTCAACAGTATTGCTTCTTGCATAAAACAGAGCTTGTTCAGTATAATTATCTATTTTATCCATTTCTTCATTTATGCTTTCTGTAATCTCATTTTTATTATTTTCGATAATCATTTTACTTGTAGCAATTGGAATTTTTATTTCGTGAATCCATAATTCTATAAAGTCTTTATAATCTTCCTGCATATATTTGTATTTATTTACATTTTCTATCATAGATTTTCCTGTATCTTTAATAATATTTTCTAATATTGTTGCTTCTGTAAAATTTGTTTTAGGTAATACTTCCATCACTAAATATTTTTCTTCTAACTCTTCAATTCTACTCTTTATCGTTTCGTAAAATTTTTTCTTTGAATAATACTCTAATAAAAAACCTATTAAAAATGCAATAATTATAATTAATGCTGTATATATTCTTATAAATACATGTATATCATATGGAATTAATAAAATCTCGATTGTTATAATTGCAAATACAAGTAAACTAATATATATTATTTTATCTTTTAGATAATCTTTAAATTTCATTTTAAAATATACCCCAATCCTCTTTTGGTTTCTATTAAATCATATAAGCCTATTTCTTCTAATTTATTTCTTAATCTCTTAATATTAACTGTAAGCGTATTGTCATCTACAAAACTTTCACTATCCCATAAGTAATCCATTATATCATTTCTAGAAACAATTTTTTCTCTATTTAAAATTAGATAATGTAATATTTTTAATTCGTTTTTTGTTAATTCTATTGATCTATCATCTTTTTCTATGATACTTTTGGATATATTTAAAATAAATTTCCCACAATTTATTTTGTCTTGATTTACTTGGCTTGTATTACTTCTTTGTAGTAGTCTTTCTATTTTAGCAAGTAATATTTGAATATTGAATGGTTTTGTAATATATTGATCAGCACCATTATTAATACTAAGAAGTTCATCTAATTCGTTTGCTCTACTAGTTACTATGATTATTGGTACATTAGAAACCTTCCTTATTTCTTTGCAAACATATTCTCCATCCATATATGGTAATGTTATATCTAATAATACTAGATTCGCTTTACTTACTAGAATATCATTAATTGTATCATCAAATTTTTCTAATACAATTACTTCATATCCATGCTTTTCTAAAAATATTTTTAATTCTTCTCTTAATTTTTTGTCATCTTCAACTATTAATATTTTAGCCATATCATCTATCCCTTACTTATATATATTTTTTTCCAATTTATACGCTTCTTCTATAATTTTTACATAAATTTATAATCTATTTATACTATACTATTTTTTATTTTACAAGAATATATTTTACTTTCATAGTTATACTACTAAAATTTTAAGGCACTGGTCTTCTTCACCAATGCCTTATTTTTTACTTATAATTATTCTAACAAAAATTTCCCTAATCTACATTAATTAATTCATATTCTTTTGTTCCAAATCCAAGTTCATTTGCAGCATCTATTGTATGTGTTCCGTTTTGCCTTTCTACTCTTGCTACAAAATGATCTCTTCCTGGATCCTTTGAATTATATACTAAATCTATACAAGCTTTATCTATTGCTATCGGATCTGTACTTGCTAAAATTCCTATATCTTTCATACATGGATCTTCTGCAAATGCACAACAATCACAATCTACAGATAAATTACACATAACATTAATAAATAAAATATTATCTTTAAAATAATTTACTACAGAAGATGCTGCATCTGCCATTGATTCTAAGAAAAGATTTTGCTCTGGTAAATTATTCCATACTATTGTTTGATCTTTAGTTTTTCCTGCTGAATGTATCCAAGACTTTCCTTCTGATGAAGCACAGCCTATTGATAATTGTTTTAATGCTCCACCATATCCTCCCATTGGATGTCCTTTAAAATGTGATAAAACTAACATAGAATCATAATTTTTCATATTTTTTCCTATAAAGTTTTGTTTTAAAACTTTTCCATTAGGAATATCTAAGACTAGATCATCTCCATCAGCATCCATAATGTCAACATCGAAATATTTTGTCCAACCATGGTATTCAATTAATTTTTTATGTTTTTCTGTACTATTTCTTGCTCCTTCATAGGCTGCATTACATTCTACAACAGTTCCATTTACTCTTTCTACTATTGCTTTTACAAACTTAGGTCTTATATAATTTTGATTTCCTTGTTCTCCCGAATGTAATTTTACAGCAACTTTTCCGGGTAATTCTTTACCTAATGTTTCATACATTTTAATTACACTTTCTGGTGTAATTTCCTTTGTAAAATATACTTTAGCTTTATCCATTTTATACTCCTCCTTATAAAAATATTATACTTAATTTTTCTATTTTTATTTAATATTTATATATCACTTGGAGTCCACTTTAAGTCAATAGATTTTTTATTTATTTTTATACTATACTTGTTGAAGATTTTTTTGAAATAATCTTATAGCAATATCCTCTATCATTCCTATACATATCATTATTATAGGTAATATTGGATTAATAATAGCAAACATAATTAACATTAAAAGTGTCATAAGTATTACGAATTTACCAATACTAGACATTTTCATTTTGTTTTTAACCCATTTTAATATCCAAAATAAACTTGTTTTTATTAGCATATATAATTCTCTAAAAGCTGCAATTGTCACAAAACCAATATATAAATCAGTAAGTACTTCTTCTCTAGTTGAAAACAAGTCAAATTTTAATATTAGTCTTTGTCTTCTAGTTAGTAGTTTTAGCAATTTTAAGTCTTTAAATGTAATTACTTCGTATTTATTTTTTACTTCATCACAAAAGAAAAGTTTACATGTTAAATTCTTGCTTGGACACCCAGTACTAGTTTGCAATCTGCAAACTCTACAACAGCCATTTTTTTCTTTTAGATTATGCTTCCTTTGGGCTATACATTGATTACACTGAAAACCACAAATATTTTCCCCTTCAAATTTCTTGTCAATTTGTTCGCATGATTTATCATATATATATGCTAACTTTTGTAATCTTGTCTTTTTATTTAAAGCTTCTATTATGTCTTTTATTTCTTGAATTTCACCATTATATATGAATTCTGTATTTTTATATATGAATGCTTTGTATTTCTTATATTTTTTATAAATCTCATTTACATTATCTGTTTCTATCAAAATTTTTTTATTTTTCATTACTCCATCCCCAAAGATTACTTTTTAATTAGTTCTTTTAAATTTTCGTAATAATATATATTTTCTGGCATATTGTGTCCTTTTATTTTTCTTGTTACAACTTCAATTAAATTTCCTCCCATATACTTATAAAAATCATTTGCTGGATTATTTACTAAACAGCCAATGACCATACTATTAAATCCTAATTTTATTAGCTCTTTTACATCATGCTTAAAAAGTAATTTTCCATATCCTTTTTTCTTAACTTTGTTTAATAAATATAAGGAATATATTTCTCCAATATCTCCGTATTTTTCGTCTGTTGCTTTACCTATTCCTGTCATTCCAACTGCTTCATTATCTACTTTAAGAATAAATTTTTTTATATTATTCTTTTTATCAGCGTCAAATATATTAATTTGCTTCTGTATAGAATTTTCTACATTATTTGCTACATCAATTAAAATTGAATCATCTATAATACCCTTATATGATTCTTGCCAAGCTGTAGTATTTACTTTAACATATTCTGGAATATTAGTAAGTGTAAGTTCTTCTATTTTAAATTCGTTCATATATTTCTCCTTAAATTTTATCTTTATCAATCAAATCATATCTTTTAAAAATTGTGATTATCATGCTATAAACTAATTTTTTTCCTAATAATTCTCTAAATTTTGTGGTTTTAGTTCTTCCTTCATTTCTTAATCCTTCTAATTTCTTCCCTAAGTCATTATAATTATTAATAATGTCGTCTAATGCTTTTTCAAAACGCTCTAATCTATCCAAACTTATTCCTCCTACTCTTTCCATTTAAATGTATCTATAATTTTTTGTGCTACACTATCTGTTTCAGTTGAATCACCAAAAGTATTTTCGTGTACTAAAACATATTGGTAATCTCCTACAATGTAATATTGTGTAGTGGTATTATCCTTATCTTTTATACTAAAAGTATAAACAATATATCCATTTTTGTATTTGAACCATTTGCATTTAGTTCAACATTTTCATCCCCTCCTATTTGCATAGAAAGTTGATTTAAGATAGCCATTCTAAATTTTTCGTGTTCGCTGGCTACATATTTATTAGTACCTTCATTTACAGAAATATTATTGGGTCTATTGTCATTTTCCTGTCCTTCTTTTACATATTTTTAGAATGTGCTGCACTTTCTATCCAATCTGCGGGGAATTTCATATGTACTGAAATCTTTTTCTATTAATGTTCCGATATTCTTATCTACTAATATTTCGAAGAACAACAATAATTGGAGATTGCATTCCCATACCTGTTGGAGCATATTCTCCTGCTTTCAAAATACTATTTAATTCATCTTCTTTTATCTGAGTTGTTAAATATTTTCTGCAACTTCTCCTTTCTATTAAATTTTTAATAGTTTCAGTCATAATAACTTCTCCTTTCATACTATAAAATTTCTTTAATCCATTTTTTTACATTTTGTATGTCTTTCTCGTCTGGATGTGTTAATGCTTTATCAAAATTCTCTACACTAACTTTTAGTTTTTTATCATCTGGATGCTCTTTAATTAAACCTACATATCTATTCCTTATCTGCATTGGCATCTTGCCTTGGCAGAAAAATTTTCCTAATATTTTGTTTGAATCATTGATATTTATTTTTATCCTTTCAAACAATTTTTCATAATATTCTTCTGACCCACCAAATCCTGCTGTACCAAAATATGCAACCTTGGCATTTTTTATATTTTTCATAAATTCTGCAATTTCTGTAGCACACATTCCTTTATCTGTCCATGAGCCAATTATAAATAGATCTGCCTGTATATCTTCTTTTGGTTCTCCAAAATATACAAGATCTGCTTCTGGAATTTTCTCTTTTATGGCTTCTGCTAAAAGTTTTGTATTTCCTGTAATACTTTTATATACTATTGCAATTTTCATTTCATCACCTCATATTTTAATTTTACTAATAACTCATCGTTAAATCAATTCTTTTTTATATTTAAATGAAATCTTAATAATTAAATATATAATGCTGGCATTTTTCCAAGTTTATTTCTTGGAAGTAATTACGAAATACTTGCCACTCGATTTGCTCGGGTGGGCATATATAGCCTAACTTTGTTATATTATATTCTTTGTTTTTTCCTATATCATAAAAAAAGCAAGGAGGTAACAATAAAATGTCATCCCCCCTGCCTTTCTTAGGTTATACTTGCATCCAAGTAATTGCTATTTATTTATTCTGGTTATTTCCATGTATTTTTGTAATACAGGAAATCTATGCCCTTCTAATTCGAAGAGCCACTCTCCAAGAGTGTCACTGTAGAAAGCCATCAATACTTTACACTCATGCCGAAAGCCCACTTCACTTACAACATTTAATGTTTCTCCTTCAAGTATAGAATCTGCTGTTATCCCATCATCAGCTACTGCATAGACATTTGCCTTAGCATATACACCTTCATTTGGCTTGATTCTTGATACATGAAACCACTGCATATCAAAAGGCTTTTGTATCCCTGCCAACTTAAAAAATGGTCCATATGCATCGGTAGCAATTTCTTTTACAATATAACTTTTGTTTTTATTCAATTTTATAGGGTTTCCCCGTTTTTTAGGATTTTGCTTTTGGCAGAATTCCTTCTCTATTCTTTCGTTATCCAGAATTACTTCCATAGTTTTTTACCTGTGAGGGAGCAATGCTCTACCTCTCCTTTCTTGTTTTGCAACAGTTTTATTTTGTCGATTATATCATTATAGTGTAAATTATACAAGAATCAATCAATAGCATAATTATATATATTTATTAAGAAACTCTATTAAATGATGTACTTGTGTGCAAGGATTCATTTGTGCTGGTAATTCATTATTATCGAATCTGCTCTCAAGCCATTTTGCATTCTTAATTGCAGTTTCTTCATATGGTTTTATTCTTTCATATAGATTTTCATCGTTTTTTTCATATTTCCCTAATTTATTTTGTTTAAAATGATTATTTAACTTTTTTATGCAATCTTTTCTATTAATTGGAGTATCAAATCTTATAAAGTGTAATAAAATCCATGTTTCAATACACTCATTTGACCAAATTGGATGATAAATTGTATCCTCTTCTTTATTTAACTCTTTACATATTGTAACTACTTTATTAAAGCTTTCTTCGGTAAATTCATCTTTATCATATATTAACCAAACTCTACTAATATAGTTTGTTGATTTATTTACTTCTTTAACTGCTTCTTCTACTAAATTAGTCGTTCCTCTTCCTTTTCCTACAATTTTTATAGTAATTTTATCCTTATTTTGATTCTTTATTTTGTTTTTTATTGTTTCAAAATAATTAGGTTCTGTTTCTGTTCCTTCACAAATTATAAGATGATATTCTAATTTACTTTCTATATGTCTAGTTTTTCTTTTTTGAATCCACTCTTTACCTAAATCACTTTTTTTTATAGGTTTTTTAGACATCTATTCCTCCCACTTTAACATTTTAGCCAAATATGGATCTGCTCCGTACTTGCCTGTTAAATATTGTTTATTATAAGGTGCATTTGCTCTTATATGTTCACCGTTTTCATCTCTTATCTCGTACAACGAATAAATTTCGCTTTCTTTATTATCATTTTTGCATGCAAACCATATTTCATCTCTTCTAAACACTTGATTGTTCATTGTTGTTAAATCCTGAGACGTAAAAATCAATTGTGCTTTTTTCTTATTTAAATCTAAATTTTTAAATAACATTATTATATACTTCAATAATTTTGGATGCAATTTTGCGTCTAGCTCATCTATTATAACTAGACCTCCATTTAACATTGCATCTATTATATTTGGAATTAAACTAAATAATTTTCTAGTTCCTTCTGATTCATATATAAAATCTATTTCATACTCTTTATTATTATTTTTATGTTTTGTAAAAAGTTTTGATTGTTTATTATCTTCACCTTTTTCTTCTATTCTATAGTCACATATATCTATATCCATTGCTTTTATAATTGATAAAAATAGTTTCTTAGTTTCATTATCATATATAGTAATTTTTCTTTCAAATATATTTTTACCATAATTAATTGCTGTTATATTTTCAAACCAATCTATTACATCTTTTATTATTTCATTATTGCTAGTAATCGATAGAAATGTTAAATAAGGCATATTGTTATTGACGTTTATACTAGCATCTATCTTTTTTAAACTTTCTCCTAACGAAATCTTTCCTTTTTCTCTTTCAAATATTTTTGCTGGTTTTTTCGCTTTAAATTCTCTTTTATATAAACTTTCACTTATTATATTATTATTTAAAATTGATAAGTTATATCTATATTCACTAATTTCTGTTGAAAAATATATTTGAAATTCTGTAGGCTTATTTTTTGATTCGTCATCAAACATATATGGTTTTATATCATCATAGCATGCAAATACTCTATTTTGTTTTTTGTTATCTTGTTTTATGAGAAGTAGCCTAGGTTTAATTATCATTGTGATCATACAAACCAAAGCTTCTATCAACCCTGATTTTCCTCCAGCATTTGGTCCATATATAACTGATACTGGTAATATTTTTTCATTGTTCCTATCAATTAATAGAGACTCCTCAAATTCATTTATATTTTCTGCCCTCATATCAAATATAGTTTCATCCTTATATGATTTAAAATTTTTAAATAAAAACTGATATAACATTATCATTTCCTCCTTATCCTATTAATAATTATATATTATTTTTAAATTTTAATCAATATTTTATACTCATTCTACGTATTTTTTATTCGCAAATACCATTTTTAATTCATTATTCGACCTTTTTTGTTTTCTAATATTTTAATTATAACAAAATTTTTATAGTTAAAATAAATATATAAAAACTCAAAAAAGACATCTTTTCAGATGTCTTTTTTATGATTTTTTATTCTATTTCATCATTACATTCTTCGAATTGTGAATTATATAATCCTGCATAGAATCCACCCTTTTCAAGTAATTCTTCATGAGTTCCTTGTTCTACAATATCTCCATGGTTCATAACCAAGATTAAGTCTGCATTTTTAATCGTAGATAATCTATGTGCAATAATGAAGCTTGTTCTACCTTTCATTAAGTTATCCATCGCTGATTGAATTTGTTGCTCTGTTCTAGTATCTATAGAACTTGTAGCTTCATCTAAAATCAAAATCTTAGGATCTGCCAAAATTACTCTTGCAATAGTCAGTAATTGTTTTTGACCTGCTGATACATTACTTGTTTCTTCATTTAAGTCTGATTTATATCCTTTTGGCAATGTTTTTATAAAGTGGTGTACATGTGCTGCTTTGGCTGCTTCTATAATTTCACTATCTGTTGCATCTTGTTTTCCATATTTAATGTTATCTTCTACAGTTCCACTAAATAACCATGTATCTTGTAAAACCATTCCGAACATCTTTCTTAATTCTCCCCTTTCGAAGTCTTTTATATTATGTCCGTCAACAGATATTGAACCAGAATTTACATCGTAAAATCTCATAAGCAATTTTACCATCGTTGTTTTTCCTGCACCAGTAGGACCAACAATTGCAATTTTTTGCCCATCTTTTACATTTGCACAGAAATCATTTATAATTGTCTTTTCAGGATCATATCCAAAATTAACATGATCAAATACAACATTTCCTTTTAAATTGCTTGTATCTATATTTCCTTTTGCTGTTTCAACTTCTTCTGGCTCTTCTAAAAATTCGAATACTCTTTCAGCTGCAGCAATCATTGATTGTAATGTACTAGAGATTTGTGCTATTTGTGTAATTGGTTGTACAAACTGTTTATTATATTGAATAAAACTTTGTATATCTCCAACTGTAATCTTTCCTTGTATTGTTAAATATCCACCTAAAATTGCAACAGCAACATATCCCACATTTCCTATAAAGTTTGTTACTGGGAACATTAAACCAGATAGAAATTGTGATCTCCAAGCTGATTTATATAATACATTATTAGCTTCTTTAAAAGTTTTTGTAACCTTCTCTTCTCCATTAAATACTTTAACTATTGTATGACCACCATATACTTCTTCAACTTGGCCATTTACATGTCCTAAATAATCTTGTTGAGCTTTAAAATATTTTTGTGAGTGCTTTACTATTGTACTTACTAAAAGTGCAGTTACTGGCAATATAATTAATGAAACTAAAGTCATTATCCAGTTTATTGAAAACATCATTATTAATATACCAATAACAGTACAAATAGAAGTAATAATTTGTGTAACACTATGATTTAAATTTTGTGAAAGCATATCTATATCGTTTGTGATTATAGATAATACTTCACCATGTGTTCTTTTGTCAAAATATTTCATTGGTAATTTATTTATTTTATGAACTAAGTCATCACGCATTCTATATGTTATTTTTTGCGTTACTGTAGTCATTGTAAAACCTTGAATTAAAGAAAATAGTGCACTTATTAAATATAATCCTAATAAAGTTAACAATATTGCTCCAATTTTTCCAAAGTCTATACCTGTTCCTCCAGAAATTTTACTTACTATACCATTAAATATCTCTGTAGTTGCATTACCTAAAATTTTAGGTCCAATAATTGCAAATATTGTACTACCAATAGCAAATAAAATTACTATTATTACTGGTATTTTATATCTTGCTATATAATTTCGTATTAGCTTTTTTGTGGTTCCTTTAAAGTCCTTTGGCTTTTCTACTACTTTGCCACCACCATGTCTCATACCTCCCATTGGAGGTCTATTATTCTTATTCTCAGCCATTTTCCAATTCCTCCTTTGAAAGTTGTGATAATGCAATTTGTTGATAAGTTTCACATGTCTTCATTAATTCTTCATGTGTTCCTTTACCTACAATTCTACCTTCATCTAAAACTATAATTTGATTTGCATTCATTATTGTACTAATTCTTTGAGCTACTATAATTACAGTCTTATCTTTAGTATGTTTTTCAAGTTCTCCTCTTAAAATTTTATCTGTTTTTAAATCCAGAGCTGAAAAGCTATCATCAAATACTAATATTTCTGGGTCTATTGCAATTGCTCTTGCAATAGATAAACGTTGTTTTTGTCCTCCAGATACATTTCCTCCACCTTGTGCTATAGGTTCGTTATATTTATCTGGTTTTGTTTCTATAAATTCCTCTGCTTGCGCAATTTGTGCTGCTTCTATCATCTTTTCATCTGATATATTTTCATCACCATATTTAATATTAGATTCTATTGTCCCAGAGAATAACATACCTTTTTGAGGAACAAAACCAATTCTCTTTCTTAAATCTTTTTGGCTTGCATCTTTTATGTTTATTCCATCTACAAGTATCTCTCCTCCTGTTACATCATAAAATCTAGGAATTAGATTTACTATTGTAGACTTACCACTACCTGTACTTCCTATTAAAGCAGTTGTTTCACCTGGTTTTGCAGTAAATGATATATCTGAAATGACCTCTGCATCTGCATCTGGATAGTGGAATGAAACATCTTTAAATTCTACATATCCTTTTTTGTCTTCTTTAAAGTCTTTTGTTTCTTTTTTATCTTTAATTCGTGGTTCTCTTTCTAATACTTCATTAATTCTACCTGCTGAAACACTAGCACGAGGTAACATTATTGATACCATTGATATCATCAAGAATGCCATTACTATTTGCATTGTATATTGGATAAATGCCATTACATCTCCAATTTGCATTGTACCAGCATCAACATTATGTCCTCCAACCCATACAATAAGGACTGAAATGCAGTTCATAACAAGCATTAAAGCTGGCATCATTATACTCATAGCTCTGTTAACAAAAACTTGTGTTTTCATTAAATCTCTATTTGCTTTATTAAATCTCTCTTCTTCATGTTTCTCTGTATTAAAAGCACGTATTACTTGACTTCCTGTTAATATCTCTCTAGAAACTAAGTTTAATTTGTCTACTAATTTTTGCAATTTTTTAAATCTTGGCATTGCAATTATCATTAATGTAAGTACTATGATAATTATACATACAACTGCTAAACCAATAATCCATGCCATAGATGCTTCACTATTAAATAGAACTCTTATAAATCCACCTATCGCTATAATTGGTGCATATACAATAACTCTAAATAGTAAAGTTAAAAGCATTTGTATTTGTTGTATATCATTAGTAGTACGAGTAATTAATGATGCTGTAGAGAAATCGTTAAATTCTTCTGTAGAAAAACTTAATACTTTTTTAAACAATTTTTCTCTTAATGTTTTACTTAATTTAGCTGCTACTCTAGCTGACAATAACATAATTGTAACCGCACAGACCATTGTAATAGATGCAATTCCCAACATCTGTAGTCCAGACATCCATATATATGAATTTTGAATATCGTCTGTATTTGCTCCTAAATATTGATATTGTAATTTAACTTCTTGTATAGCTGCTTGCTCTATCATAGAATCTGATAATTTAGCAATCATTGTATCTATTGTATTTGGTAATTCTGCTTCTATTGTAGTTATAATCCCTGCTTTTTGTTCTTCTGGCATAGTATTTATTATTTCTGCCAATGACATATTTTCCATAACACTTTTTTGTGTAGCTGGAACATTTTCTAACATAGAATTTTTAATTTTGTTTGCTGCTTCTTCGTTTGATACCATTTGTTTTACAAATAATCCATTCATTAAGTTAATGTTTAATTTTCCTTTTTCTACGTTATTAATGTCCTTTATTTTATATGTATCTTCATCTTCTGATAATGTATATGAATTTAATATTTCATCATCATTTGTTACAAATCCTAACATTAAATCCATATCTTCTTTACTTACTTCTTCTGGTGCTTCTAATGCTGAAAGAGCAAGTAATGGTTTAGCTATAGCTTGATTCAAGCTCTCTAGTTCTTCTTCACTAATATCTTTTATTTTATATACTTCTTGATTTGCAATTTCTGGATAATCTTTAACATATTTTTTATAATGTTTACTATCTTCTGATATTAATTCATAATCATTTAGTATTTTGTCGTCATCATTTGTAAATTTTAAAAGGTTATCCATTTGACTTTTAGCTATATAGTTTGGTGCAGCATTTTCTATCCCACCTTGTTGAATACCTATATTTACAATTTTAGAAGTATATGTTGGTAATGCTAAATCTGTTGCAGCTTGAACACATAAAAGTATAACAATGACTATTACAGACATAGCAGATTCCTTTAAGTTTTTTAATACTTTTAACATTGCCTATTCTCTCCTTTTTGATTGTTTTCGAACTTTAGGGACGGAGCTTAAATTTTATGTATACTTTGTATTGTTTTACTATCGCAATCTCAACTTAATTATTTTTGCCGTCCACTAAGTTACATACTTATTTTAAAATTCCATTTTTTATAAATTCAATTTCCTTTAAATAATCATTTCTAGCTTCATACAAATCCTTATATTTTAGTGAAGCAACTATTCTTCTTCTCGTAATAGCAAATAACATTTCTACTACTAACCTAAATTCTTCTTTATTTCTTACATTTAAAATTTCTTTATTTTTGTCATACAAATCGTATAATTTTTGTTCTAATTTAATGTTCCTATTTTCTTTTTTTATGAACATTAAATTATCACTTGTTTTTATATTTTCAAATATTTTCCTAAAGAATTTGTTGTTTTTCCTTAATTTACCAACTTGAATTAAATGGTCATATAAGCTAACACATATATTAATTATATTTCCATTCTCTTTTTCTATTAATCTGTTTAATTTATTTTCTATATCTCCAATTTTTAAATCCATCATATAGTCAAAAAGATCTTCTTTGTCTTCAAAATATTGGTAAAAACTTCCTCTTGCTATTTCTGCATCTTCTACAATATTTTTTATAGAAACTTGTTCTAAAGGAACTCTTGCAAATTCTTTATTTGCTGCTTTTAATATTTTGTTTTTCTTTTCTTCTGGTAAATTAAAGAATGTATTCGTTGGCATTTTCTCCTCCTTTCATTTGTATTATATTCTTAATCTAAAAAATTGATTATTCAACTTAGTGTCTTTTGATTTATTTTGGCTTATTTACATTAATTTCAAAATGACACTGTATCATATATTATATATGACACAGTGTCATTTGTCAATCTACGTTTTGTGAATTATTTGTGAATTATTTAAAATTTAATTTCATTATTTATAACAATTCTTTATATTTATTTCCTCTTTCTTCAAAATTTTTA
>UMCX01000613.1_pt1 | contig 23266 bp, 18 predicted proteins | sample 1964341 | NCBI WGS metagenome assembly UMCX01 (sample SAMEA4835979, study PRJEB28245) | human gut metagenome | biome: gut microbiome; material: fecal sample | place: Denmark | collected 2008
TAAGTTTTTTATTATGTTCCCTTTGTACACCGTTGCAATCTATCCAAAACGGCATCTCTGGATAGACTGCCTGTTATTTGAATATTAGTTCATGTTGTACGCAGCCGAAATAAAGCTTCTCGGCGAAGCGACTTCTGTCAAAGGCCTCTCAATTCCGTTAAAAAAGAATCTGTCCGCTTCAAGTTCTTCGATTCGATTAATTTCATCGCTTAGGTACATCTGCACCCGATGATGTGCCCACTTTGTTCTTTCGTCTACCCATGCCATATCAAGATCAAGTGTTTCCCAGCCGAATGGCTTGTATGTCCTGTGCCAAATATTCCCGTATTCTAAATGGAATTGCTCGCACTTTTTATTCAGGCTCTCCAGTTCATCACATATCGCCTGCATAGTTGCTCTGTTCCCGCTCCGATAAGCAGATGTCAGGCGCGGCCCGATATCGCATTTGATCAAAAGGATTTCTGCAAGTTTGCGATGGATGTCAAACAGCCACTGCATATCTCCCTGATTGGGAAGCTGGCACAGATTCTCAATGATGCGTTGGTACCGCGTTTTAAAGTCGAAGCCAGACAATGATTGATCAAGCAGACCAATCAAAACGTCGTTGTGGTAATGCTGGAAGGAGGGATTGACGCAGAAACTGCCATCGCTGTACGTTTCTTTTTCCTCATCCGTAAAATCATCAAAATACAGCTTGGAAAACGCGTGCATATCGTAGCCAGTGCATATTTTGAACATCCTTTCCAAATGCTTGTCGGACACCTCATCGCAATAACACTGCTCCGCATACATCTGCAGCCCCGGCAGCGTAGCATAGATGTTGTATGCGTTTGCACTGCCGCTTCCCCAGATCGTGACAAACACAGTACGGATTCCTTTCTGCTTGCAGGCGCGAAGCTGGCAACGTGCGGTTTTAAAGCTTTTCTCCATATTCACGACCATTCGATTCCATGTCCAGATCCCACCTGCAAACATGACCTCTCTTTCAAGCACATCATGCATCTGAAGGATTTTGTGTGTTTGATCCGTACTTTCAAGACAGTAATCCCAATATACCAGTCCAAGCTGTTTCGGCAGCCTTTGTGCCGCATCCGACGGCAGGATTGCCTCAGGGTCATAATCGCCCTGCGGCTTACCCAAGCGGAAGAACATATCGCTCCACATCATCGGCGTAAAGTCGTATTTTTTTGCAATCGCGGAAACTTTTTCGATATGGCGGATCATAAGCTCATACTTGTTCGAGCTCCCATGAAGCTCTTTATATCGTCCCTCTCCGAGGCCAAAGGCTTCATCCAGTCCGATATGGATGCGATGGCTCGTAAAGCACACTCTGCAGGCACGGATCATCTCCTCGATAAAATCATATGTCTTCGGTTCATCTACCAGCAGAACACTTTGTGTATCGCGTATTTCATCGGCATATGGCCATCGAAGCGTTGTCTTCAAATGCCCGAGTGTCTGAATGCACGGGATGCATTCAATACCGAACTTTTGACAATGCGCATCGATTGCCCTCAGTTCATCCTGCGTATAGGCACCTCGCATATATCCAAACCACGGATACTGCTCGATCTGGTATGTATCCTCAGTATAGAGCATCAACATATTGAGTCCCATTAACGCGATACGCTCAATGAAATCTTTTGCTGTCTGAAGTGTAAGAACTCCATTTCTGGAAACATCCACCATCGTCCCACAGGTGTCAAATCTGGAAAATTCCGTTTGTATAAAATCATGTTCCCCTTTTTTGATCCTGTCAATCAGAATCGAAAGTCCTCGAAAAAACTCAGCTTTCTTCTGATATTTGATGGAATAAATGCCGTGTGTTCCTGATATCTCCAGAAAACCGTTACCGGAGATGACCTGGACTTGTTCTCCGTCAGAGCACAGCTCGATCAGAAGCCGGTTTTTTATTGCGTCAAGGCCGTCGAAAACGGAAGAAACATCGCCGAAAAAATGCAGCTTCATAGTTATAAACCACCTTTCTGCGAAGAGCACCGACGTGATTATAAAACCATGGTGCCTTCGCCGGTAAATGTGTTTGTTGTATTATCCACGTGAGCGTTCGGTATCCAGCTATGAGGAGACAGAAACGGGTGAATATGATGAGACTGCTGATTAGTAGCCTACCTTCTCCCAGCATTCAAACGGCGCGGCCAGCTCCTCGGAGATGTAGACCTGCGTCTTTTTCGTCTGAAGCATGGAGGACGGAACATACGGCGTGACGGGGCCGTGGGTGACCAGGCGGGAGGTCATTCTCTGCCAGCTGGAGAAGGTGTTGTTGGTCGCCAGTGCGTGGACCTCGATGCGCTCCTTTGCGCGCATGACGTCGATCGGGCCGATGGTAGCAGCTCTGGGCGGGACGTTGGAGATGTCGCCGGACTGGCCGAACGTGCCGTTCAGCGAGTTCTGCATGATGGTCATCGGATGCAGGGTGACAATCTTCGCGGGCTGGCTCAGCCACTCCTCGATGTCGCCGCTGCCGACAAACTCGGGGATCGGGTCGACAAAGGCCACATGGCCCGTCCAGCCGGGGCTGGTGGAGATGATGTCTGCGCCGCCCTCAGAGACGTCGTTGATGATCTTGGAGTAGTCATTGATGTTGGCGTTGGTCGGGAAATGCACATTTTCCATCGGCATGCGCAGCTTCGGATCGATCTGCTCGTACAGATACTTGATCATGGAGTGAACAAAGCCGGCTTCGTAGGTGATGGGGGCGATGTTGCCCTGATCGTCCGCCCATTCGTCCTCGGCAAAGATATGAACCTTGGAGCAGTCAACCTTGAAGTAGTTGATGAGCTGCGCCAGCGGGATGTAGGTTTCAGGCTCGGGATTGCCGAGGATCATGGTGAAGGTCTTGCCTGCCTCGGAGGCAGCTTTCAGACGGCTGAACAGCGTTGCGATCAGCACCGGATGCGGGTTCATCATGACCTTGACATTGAATTCCGGATGCCACCAGTCCTCACGCTTTTCCAGTTCCTTGCCGCTCATTTTGCGCACGCGCTCACAGACCTCGCGGTCCTTGAAGGGGACGAATTCGGAGGGGTTGAAGTTGAACTTGGTTGCGGGTTCGGTAATAAAGTCTTTCATTGCAATTCTCCTTTAAAGAAAACTTTTTGTACATTCATTCTGTGATCGACGGCGACGAGGTCGGCACGCTTGCCGACGGCAATCTCGCCCCGGTCCGTCATGCCCAACACTCTTGCCGGGTTGTAGGACGCATAGTTGAATACATCCACCATCGACGCACCGGTATGCTTCATCATGTTGCGGCAGGCGACCTCAAGCGTGAGGTTCGAGCCGGCAATTTCGCCGGAATGATCGAAGTTGATGTCGGTTACGCCAGCGAATTCCTCCGGTACGGGGCCGTCGGCCACATAGACGTCGGAGATCAGAATGATCCGGTCGTCGCCCTTGATCCGGCGCACAAGGCGCAGCATGTAGGGATCGACATGGATGCCGCGGCTGTCGCAGATAAGCTCGGCGAAAATGTCGCGGTTATAGTTGACGGCCTCGTCGACGCACACGCCGCGCGTCTCGGAATACCGGAAGCGGTCGCCGGTGGCATTGGTATGATGGGTGCCGATGCAAAGACCGCAGGGCATGAGCGCTTCGATCTGCTGGGGGCTTGCCTCGCTGTGCGCAACGGTGAAGCGCGCTTCGGGATTGGCCTTTTTTGCATCCAGCACGAATTGCAGGATGTTTTCCCGCTCCGGAGCCAGCGCCCAGACGTGCGCAAGCGTGCCTGCGCAGTCGATGATCGGCTGATAGTTTTCCTTCACAACAGGGCCTTTCCACGGGTTATGCTCCTTGTCGCAGCCGAACTTCGGATTGAGGTACGGCCCCTCCATATAGAAGCCCGCGATATTTTTGCCGTCCGGCTGCTGCATGGCGAGCTTGATCTTCTCGATCGCCTCGACATACTGCGCGGTGTTCATGCTGAAATAGAGTGCGGGCAGGACAGTGGTCGTGCCGTGCCGCAAGAAAAACCGTGCGGCACGCAGGGGATCCTCTGGAAAGAATACGCCGTCTGCGCCGTGGGTATGGATGTCGATCATGCCTGGGCCGAGATATGCGCCCTTGAGATCGATGATCTCGCAGCCGTCGGGGATGGGCGTTGTGCGCATCTCCCCAAAGCCGGAAATTATGCCGTCTTCGATAAACAGCACTGCTTCTGGAAGATAATGGTCATGTAAAACAAGAGTCGTGTTGATAAGTGCAAACAAAAAAGCTCACCCCTTCGCATTGATTTTCACATCAGTGAATTAGGAATCGACTCGGGATTTTTGTACTTACCGTCTATAAATAATCCATAATAGTCTAAAGTATTTATAGCATTGTTCTTTCTCTACAACAATTTAAAAAAACAGCAATTGTTCTGATAATTCGGGAACAATCCTATTCGCGATGCTTTTCAGCATAACCGTCAAACCTAACCGAAAATAAAATACAAGGTCGGCAGATCAGGGATATACACGTCCACAAATTACGCAGATATCCAAATTATTCTCGGTTTGAAATAGATTCATTTGTGCTTGAGCATCTTTTACCCCTTCCATCGGAAGTTGCCTCTATTTTTCAAGGAATGTTGTGTTCGTGATGTCCTTTTTCAGTGCCGCCATGGTCAAGTATTCCAGTATCATTCATTTTTGTGGATTTTCAAAACGATTGCAGATTTTTATAATTGTTACATAGTAACAAGAATGCTATGCTAAACACAGAAAAATATTGTTACATATGCAATTTTTGAATAACATACAGCAGGTGATATTATGCGTATTCTCAATCAAATCAAAAGAAAGAACCCGGTCGAAACATCAGTTCAGACACTTGCAAGGAAAAGACGCACACCGATTCTCTTTTTCATCTTGCCATTGCCAGGCTTGATCGCATTGTTGATGTTCAGTTATCTGCCCATGGTAGGCTTGTACATTGTTTTTGAACGTTACACCTATCAGGGAGGCTTGTTTGGGAGCGAATTCGTCGGATTGAAGAATTTTGAATTTTTCTTCCGCAACATGAGCAATGCTCTGCGTGCAACAAGAAACACGCTGGTCATTAATTGCTTTAGTATTCTTTTCGGGATTGCCGTTAACGTAGCACTAGCGATTGCTGTAAATGAGATTCGCAGTGTGCGGTTTCGAAAGGTAACACAATCGATCATGCTGTTTCCGCATTTTATTTCATGGGTCGTTGTTGGCATGGTCTTCAATGTTCTTCTTAGCGAGGGAAGCGGCGTCGTCAACCGGCTTTTGGTACAGCTGGGAATGGATCCTGTTAAATGGTATACCAACCCATGGTACTGGTGGCCAATTTTGGTCTTTGCAAATGTCTGGAAGAGTATGGGGTACGGATCTCTTGTCTACTTTGCGGCTTTAACCGGCTTTGATCAGAATCTGTATGAAGCAGCGGAGATCGACGGCGCATCTAGATGGCAAAAGATTGCAAAAATTACGCTCCCCCTGCTAAAACCGACAATCATTATCATGTTTTTGCTTCAGGTTGGCGGAATACTGGGCGGTGCGGTTGACCCGATCATGGGCATGACACAGTTGAATCCTTCGCTATTGGAAACGACAGATACCATTGCTACGTTTGTATATCGATCCGCCATGGTGAACGGTAATTTTGCTTCCGGATCTGCGATTACACTGTATCAGTCTATATTCGGCTTCCTGTTTGTCACATTCTGCAACTGGATCGTGAAGAAGGTTGATCCGGAATATGTCTTGTTTTGATGCGTTTTATTCCTGTTCGGAAACAAAACGGTATGGCTGGGAGGAAAAAATGAAACAATCACATTCACTGCATCGAGAAAATATCGCTGCCTGCATCCTTGTCGGAATTGCCGCTTTTCTTTGCTTTTTTCCGCTTTGGGTTATTGTTGTCAATTCATTTAATTCAGAAACAAATGTGACACTCAACGGCTTTTCAATTTTCCCAAAGGTGCTCACATTGGACAGTTTCAAATATGTCCTGAACAACAAAAAGACATTATTGCTTCGTGCTTTTGGTGTCTCTACTGTAACTGTCGTAGCCGGAACGATTTTTACAACATTTGTAACGATCTGCTACGCATATACGGCGGCTCAAGACAAGCAGACTGTCCCGTTCGCAAACACGCTTTCGTTTATTGCATGGTTTGCAACGGTCTTCAGCGGCGGCGTAATCCCATGGTATATCCTCACAACACAATATTATGGGCTGAAAAACAACCTGTTTGCGCTGTTTGTGCCATATGCGATCAATGTTTTTAATATGTATATTGTCCGCAGCAGCTTCCGCTCAACTCCTCGGGCACTGATTGAATCGGCAAAGCTGGACGGTGCTTCTGAATTACGCGTTTTTCTCAGCATTGCCATTCCTCTGTCAAAGGTCAGCATTGTGACCATAATTATGTTTACGGCCTTGACCTATTGGAACGATTTTTTTCTGTCTTTGTATTTAATTACGGACAGTGCGCTTTTCCCGGTTCAGAAAATCCTGTACAGCATGATGTCCAATATTACCTTTCTCCTTTCCGGAAGCGAGGCGACTTCCGCAATGGCGGATATTGAGCTACCTGCCAACACCGCCCGCATGGTAATGACAGTATTAACTGTAATTCCGATTGCTTTTGTCTTCCCCTTCGTACAGAAATACTTTGTAAAGGGCATTACAATTGGTGCGATAAAGGGGTAAACAAACTATCCGGTTGACTCGATTTGTCGGCCCTGATAGAATATTTTTAAAATGGAGGAATAAAAATGAAGAAAAGGATGATTGCACTCCTTCTGGGGACAGTACTGCTTCTATGCCTATTCACAGGCTGTGTGAGCAAGAACCAGATACCACAGACAGAACAGTCAGCACAGACAAATGAGCATGCTAAGACAGACGGGGCGGATCTGGCAGAGAAAGAAGAGATGCCTGTTGCACTTCGTCTGGTCATGTTCGGTGATTTGTCTCCTCGCCGTGAGGAATACTTCAAAACGGACTTCCATGACGCAGTTCTTCGTGATCTGAACATCGACCTGACTGTTGAGTTCCTGCCATGGAGCAGCAAGGATGTTCTTCAGACCATGCTGATTACCGGTGAAAAGATCGCTGTAAACAACACAGTTGCGTTTACGGACTGGGCACAGAAAGGCCTTTGCGCAGAAATCCCGATGGATCTAATCGAAGAGAACTGCCCAAATCTTCTTGCTATGCGTGGACAGTATGGATTCAGCGGCTGTACATTCAATGATAATATTTATATCATCCCCTTCGGCAATAAGGCATACAGCGGAACGGGTGAATTCTATACTGTTCGCGAAGATATTTTGGATGAAATCGGCATGAAAGCATCGGATATCACGACCATCGATCAACTTTTGGAATGCTTTGAAGCTGTCAAAAATGCTTATCCCGGCATGCGCGTTTATATGGGTGGAGATGCGGGCGGATCAGATCCGACAAACACGCTTCTCGGTCATGAATTTATCGGACAAGTCACAACGACGAGCAAGAAGAACGGCGTGTATGTCAACGAGCAGGAAGACAACGACAATGTCTATAACTATTATGAAAGTGAGCTATTCAAAAAGTGCTCGCAGTTCAATGCCCTGCTGATTGAAAAGGGTTATGCCCTGCCCGATCATTTTACTGATCCCGGTCAGGGCCTTGCTGACTGGAATGCCGGCAACTGCTTTGCCCGATATGGCGTAGCCGGTCAGATCATTGAAGCCAGCTTTATCAGTGCGATTCCGAATGCAAAGATTACAAGGATCAAAATCGGGGATCGCCCGGGTGTAATCGACCGCGACTATGACTGGGGCATGAGCATTTCCGCAGCAGATGCTGAGCATGTTGAGGATTGGCTGCGATTGTTCGACTGGATGTATAAGGATCAGCAGACCTACGACTTCCTGATTTACGGTGTGGAAGGAAAGGATTATGAGCGCGATGCAAACGGGAATATTCAGAAGCTTTCGACGGATGTGTTCTGGGAGGACTGGTTCCTGATGGCGAAATGCTACATGACGTATGATCCCAGCATCAGTCAAGATAAGATCGACATGTATGAGCATACCGATGATGGTGCGATTATGTCCAAGCTTGCCGGTTTCACATTTGATTCAGCACCGGTCTCTACCGAAATGGATATGCTAGCCGCTGCTATCAGCGAATATATGGAGCCGATTTACCGAGGAATTGTAGACTATGATGAGAACTACGATAATGCGATCGCCGAACTTAAGAAGGCTGGTTTGGATACGATCATTGCGGAATATCAGGCACAGTTCTCCGAGTTCTATCATGAAAACCATTGAGTAAACAAGGGAGTCTGAAGCGTGAAGCAGATATGCCGGAGCCATGTTGCTCGAAAAAAATCACTGACATTTCGTTTTGTGCTTTTTGCCGGCCTTTTGGTTGTAACAATATCGATTCTTGCTGCCAGCTTTCTGGTACGCCTGCTGCTGCAGCAGGCGTATCGGGAGCGGCTGCATATGCTTCAGACTTCCATTGCTCAAACAGATCTCTTGTTTTCTCAGTATCTTTCTGACATGGGGAGCTATTGCCAGGAGCTATATTATTCGGATGCAGTACGAAAGATCCGTGTTTCCGATGAACTTACACAGGCAGAACGCGTCCACGTTGCACAGGAGATTCAGAAGGGACTTCAGCAGCACCAACAGCTTCATTCTGTATATGTTATCAACCATAATGGAAACTGCTTTTTCCACATAACAAATTCGTCCTTGTTTTTGGAAAATCTGGAGTCTGTTCTGCCGAAGAAGCTTTCAGAACAAAACATGAGCCTGTTTCCGTTTGTGTGGACGGTCAACAGCAGATATGAAAATGCAGCTGCGGTCTCTTTACTTAGTATGTATATGCAGGCAGCCTCGTTTGCAGATCCATTTTATACAGGCTCCGTTGTCGTCAACTGCGACTTGACGCAGTTGACATCCGTTCTCTTTCCGTCAGAAAAGGGTGATGAAAACCCTCGATTTATATTGTGGATTTTCAAGGACACCTGATTATAGACAGCGGCAGGCAAGGCTATGGTCAGGATTTGTCATTGGGCATGGATGTTTCGAGAATCCTTTCCGGAGAAAATGAATTTCAGCATACACTGCCCGATGGGACACGTCAGGTAGTTCTTTCATCCGCTTCACATTATCCAGGCTTTTATATCGCAGCCGTGATTCCTGTTCAGTCCCCCCAAGCAAAGGTAGCGGCTGCGCTTTTGACACTGCCGGTCGCTGTTCTCTTCGTCTGCGCTTTGTGTATGTATGTATCATATATGGTTGGGAGGAAAATGTTTGCACCGCTTGGTTCACTGGTCTCAACGATTCAGCAGAATGAGCCTGCAGTTACAATGGAAAACGATTCAGGGGACGAGCTACAGTATCTGCAGAGATATTATCAGCATGTTTCTGCATATGTTAAGCGACTAAAGGAAAAGGATGAAGAAAACCTGATCGTAAAAAATTTGCTTCTGGGAAATAATGTTCAGAGCATTTTGTACCGGAAGAAAATTCTCTCTGAAAAGAAAGGCTACTGCGCCATTCTGCTCGATTTGCAGGATAGCCCAGGCTCTGAAGTGTTGAGTGACTACTATCAATGGTATACCGATGTTTGCGAAGGTGTTCGTCAGATGCTTCAGGAAATTGGAAGGTGTACCTTTTTTGAAGTAGGTATGCGCAGACTGCTGTTTTTGCTTACCGAGCGTCCGGATCAGCACCGCGGCGAACAATATTTGCTTGAACAGGTTTCGGCGTCAATCTGTGCGAAAGAAAACCGTCTGTTTTTTAACTGTATACTTGTATCGGCAGCGAGTGTGGATGCAAATCGCGAGTTGGCGGATGTTTATCGTGAGATGGCAGGCAGACTTCGCACAATACAGTGCCTGTACAGCAGTGCAATGCAAACCGAGCTGTTCTTTTCAATCTGCCCCATAGAAAGCAAGTATCCCGATCCGCAAGTGCTGCGGCAGATGACAGCCAATGTTGCAGCACAAATTCGCAGCGCCAACAGAGAGGATTTGATATCCTGCATGAACGAGATGCTGGATATGCTCTGCGGCTATTGCTGGGATACTGTCCTGGATGTCCTTCAGCAGTTGGCAAAACATATGCTGGAAATCGCGCAGGCGACGGGCGGAATTTCGCAGGCCGATTTGCATTTTCGGCAGGTGTGTAATAAGATTGCTTCCGCATCTGACCGCCAATGCGTTTTGGATTCCTTTTTGCTATTGTTTGATGAAATTATTTTCCATCTACAGCGACTCAGTATGAATCGCACAGCCTATACAATGCAGTATGCATTGGAAATCATGCAGCGGGACTATGCAGACAGCGAATTGAATCTTCAACTGCTGGCGCAGCGTCTCAATATCAGTCAATCCTATTTGGGCCGACAATTTCATGAATATACCGGAAAGACGGTTACGGAATATCTGAACGATATCCGTATGGAAAAAGCAAAAGAACTGCTTATTCAAAACTCGGATCGAAGTGTTCAACAGATTGCCGCAGATGTCGGTTTCTCGAACCCGGGCTACTTTGCCACAAAGTTTAAAAAGTACTTTTCAATCTCTCCCACCAGTTTTCGTAGCAATTCCTCATTGTGTGTTTCTGATCGAAGAACAGAGTGAGAGGAATCAAACAAAAAAGGCTTAAGGCCGCACAATAGTACGCTCAAGTCATCATTCAGTCAAATAGGCCAGAAAGCGCGCACTGCAAAACAAAAGCTTTGCAGTGCGCGCTTTAGGCCGACCCCGTATGCACCTACTCAACACCGTGAGCGCTTCTTTATGCGGTTTGAAGCGTCCGAAGTTGTATCTGCTTCAAGAAAAGGACGAAACACCTTTAAAATCAGCTTCGTGTTTATTTTCGCAGGAAGAGCGAAGCCCAGCATGATCCACACGATGAAAAACTGCAGAAACAGCTCCGGAGAAAACAGAAACAACAAAAGCGGAAGCACATTGATAACGGACATCAAAACTGCTCTCGGAAAATGCACAATCGAAAGAATCAGAGAATTCTTGATCGTGCTTCCGATTTTGTTTTCAAACTGTGCCTGCATGGGCCAAAGGAATGACCAAAGCATCATAATGATAAGTGCAGCAATACAGCTCATTACGAGTGTCAGCTTCGATCCGCCATATATAGACGCAGCGATGACCAGAAAATAATAGAGCATACAAGCCATAGGGATCAGCATGATGAGAAAGAGAATCGTTGCACCCTTCCAATTTTCGCGGAATGCTTTCCAGAATTGCCTGACAGGATTCACACTCTCTCCTTTTTCGTAGTTCAGCATGACACGGTACAAAGCTGCGGTTGCAGCGCCGATCGTTACGATCGGCATGCAGAAAAACAGATAAATCAAGTTCAGGATGATTAAATCAGCAATCTCCGTCAAAATAGTCATGACGGGAGAATCCAGATTAAAAATGCTTTTCATAACAGACGCTCCATTTCTGTTGCGGAATTCGTGCAGACGCACCTCAGGCTGTTCCCCGACTATAATCAGTATAGCTGAACTGGAAAGTCTTTGCAAGCACACAAAACGCTAAAAACCATTGAGGCATCAACTGTTCACAAATAATTAGAATGATTGCTGATTTTTATAAGAATGGCAAAGGCTGAACCTCGCCGGAAGTATTCTTTGGCAGCACCGCACAATTTGGCAAGCAACTTCGGCGAGAGCTTTTTCTTCAGGTCGAGGTTTGAAATGCGAAGGTATCCCGTGTGGATTTCGAGTTTTCAAACCGAAGCGTTGGCGGAAAAGATCCGTCGAAGTGCGCCGACGCAATGATGCAGGATGCCCTTGATTATTTGAACGAATAGACATGGAAGTTATTGATTTTTGGAGACATTGCGCGATTTTAAAATTGTCGAACCATATGTGCAATGTTAAGATAACAGCAAGAGATTTCGCTTTGCTTGGAACAGAAGCTCTGAACCTCTGAAAGAAGGCAGTTCACAAGAAGAGGGAATCAGAATACTGCAGGGAGGAACATATGATGTATTCCAACTATACAATACCGCTCATGGATTCCGATAGCGATTCCACTGCGATACAAGACGCGATCCGTATGGCAATAGAAACTGGGTGCGGCTGCGTGCTGATTCCGCCGAAAAAGACTCCGGATGGAGAAATCATACCATGGCAGATAGATCATACGATTCTGCTTCCATCCAATATCACAATCGTGTTGGACGGCTGCCATCTGAGGCTGAAGGACAACGTATTTGAAAACATCTTCCGCAGTGAGAATATGTTTCATGCCGATCGGTATTCATTGGAATATGAGCAGCGCAACATTCAGATCATTGGCTTACGAAATGCGACACTGGACGGGGGCCTGCCAAACGGCTTGACGGAAGCAACATCGAATCGCGATGGCTTTCCGAGCATTCGATATAATTGCCTGATCCTTCTGCACAACGTCAACGGCTATGTGATCGAAGGCATCCGGCTTATCAATCAGCGCTGGTGGGCAATCAACCAGATCTATTGCAGAAATGGTCGGCTGGCACATCTGTCATTCTTCAATGGCAAGCTCCAGCCCAATCAGGACGGAATCAATGTCCGTGTTGGCTGCAACAGAATTCTGATAGAAGATATTACAGGTAGAACGGGCGATGACACCGTTGCATTGTCGGCATTTCCTTTATCCTCGGAGCGAGATTATTATGTAAACGGAAAAGATCGGGACATCCACGATATTATTGTCCGGAATATTCGAGCGTCTACGCGCCAAACAATCGTTGCACTTCGCAATACTGACGGGGCAAAGCTCTATCGGATCACGATTGAAAATGTATTCGACGAGCCGTCAGAATACACGCCTTGGGGCGTGGTGAAAATCGGGGAAAACAACTATTATTGTAAGCGTGCCTCGATCCTTGGGGAAACCAGAGAAATAACTGTGCGAAACGTCCATTCACAGGGGGCCGGCTGCATCTTTTTGGGTGGGAGCTTACAGGATTGTCATATATCCGATGTTTTTGCTTCCGGTGGCACGATGCATGCAGTTTCCTCGTTCCTGCCGGAAATGGTCTTTCAAGAGAATAACTGCTCCATTTTCGGCGGAGTGGACATGAAAAACGTACTGATCGAGAATGTGTTCTATTCCGGAACGGCCGCATATTGCAATGACCCAGGAGATGGATCCTACCGGAACCGTTATACATATCCGGGACTTCCGTTTGCAGGCTGCGCACTGGATTTCCGCTGTATGCGCACGTCAGATCGATTTGATAATGTACACTTCCGCAACATAATCGCTGACACCTCTGAAAAAAAGCTGCTTACGCACGAGAGGTACGATGTGGATATTGATGCATAAAAGCCGCATGCGCATCAACGGATTTCCAGTACAACAGAGGATCTGAAGCAAAAGGACCGGCGGAGCTTGCGATAAACGCTGGACGAGTTTGAAATGGTATTCAGAAAGGATCTCAGCATCTGCCCACAAAGCTTCGCAGCGATATCTCTGCGAAAAACGACAAGAAAACCACCCTGTATTATGCATAGCGTGATGAAAGCACATTTTGCACAATACAGGGTAATGTTTTGCACTTTCCGTATGGTCCTGTCAGGATTTATGCGTAAATTTATTTGCAGGCTTCGGCTGAATGAAGTCAGCCGGCAATAGAGGTGTCGTCCAGAGCCGCCTCTAAGTGCTTCGCGTTCATGTATTTCTTATTGCCCCACTAGGTGCCGGCCACATGGCGCAGCAGATCGACCAGAAGCAGCAGGAGCAGACTTTCCAAACAATCATAAGTATAACCTGACTTGCTGTCCGTTTATCGGGATCGGAACGGGCATTGAGCCGCTGGTGCGTCTGCATCTGCTGCGAGAACCGTTCCGGGCAAGGGCAACCTGTACCGAGGAAGGTTTGGAGATTTTAGCCGGATTCCATTTTTGTTCATTCGCCTGTTTTCCCTGTGTTTGCACCGAAAAGTGGAGATGTGATACTTGTAACCTTTTACAAATACGAAAGCCTGACAGAAACACTGCATTCTCTCGCATGGAAAGAACTAGAAGACTGTTCTTGTGCATTCTACTGCCTTGGACGCTTTGGCCTGCTGGCATTTGAATGAGCAGATTCAATCAGAATCCAGCGGATACTTTTTTGCGGCTCGATACTCTCTAGGAGACAGACCGGTCTGTTTTCGGAAGGTGCGGCTGAAATTGCTTGCATCGCTGAAGCCGCACCGCTCCACGATCTGACCGACAGAAAGCGCAGACTCTGCCAGAAGCGCCTTTGCCGTGTTCAGCCGGCAATAAAACAGGTATTGCATAACAGGCATTCCCGTGATCCGCTTGAACAGATGGGAAAGATAGGAGCTGCTCAGTCCATATTCTTTCGCCAGCGACTGTAAAGAATAGGCCTGACCACAGGACGTTTCAAAGCGTCCCTGGATCTGACAGATCAGTTCCACAACATCGCTGCTTTCCTGCACAAACAGCTCCGGGAATTGCCTGCTGATTTCAATCAGAAGCTCCTGCAGCAACAGCTCGTACATTTCATCGCGCAGCAGGCTCTGCTGCTCCTGCTGCCGGATCCGCTCAAAAATCGTGGAATAAACCGTCTGGTTTCCGGAAACATCCAGATAATTATGGAAGCCCTCTGGGCGATTGAAGAGAACAGAACTGATCCGGTAGCTGATGTTGCCGGATGTTTTGTTCCATGGGCGGATCTTTAGAATATACCGCTCGTATTCTGCATCCAGCGGGCAGATCCAATGCTCCTCAAATCGACTGATCATGATGATCGAACCGCTGCCAACAACGGATTCTCTTCCGTTGACGCAAACCCTTGCGCTGCCGCGGGTGATGTACAGGATCTGATGGCAATCGTGGTTGTGCAGATGCTGCGACTGATCTGGCATCGCAGACGTGGCTTCCATCGATAAAAGGATGGATGACATGAAAACACCTCCGTTCCGGACTGGATCCATATTATCCGATCCTTTTCAAAAAAGCAAGATTTACATAGTTCTGTGCTGGTTTTATATTGCCGCGTTTTCCTCGTTCCGATAAAATGATGCCAGAAAAGAAACAGGAGGATTGAGCATGGGAAAGCTTTATACAGATATTTGCTCATTTCAGGAGGACAATCTGACCCTTCAAGTAAATCTGCCGTTTTCGCAAAGTACCGATGTATTGAAGCTTCCGCTTCAAATCGGTGCAAAAACCGTCCCCAATCGACTCGCGTGCCAGCCGATGGAAGGTTGCGACGGCACAGCTGACGGCTCTCCTGATGTGTTGACGGCTCGGCGCTATGACCGTCTGGCCAGAGGCGGTGCGGGGCTGATCTGGTTTGAAGCGACCGCCGTTTTAAAAGAAGGCCGCGCCAATCCAAGGCAGCTTTTCATCTGCGAAGACAATCTGGCTGATTTCAAGCGGCAGGTTGATACGATCAAAACCGCCGGAATCCATGCAAACGGCAAAGAGCCTATCATCATCATGCAGGCAACGCATTCCGGCCGGTACAGCAAGCCGGATGGTGTCCAGGCTCCGCTGATCGTGTACAATAACCCCATTTTTGAAAAAGACAAGCCCATCGACGCTTCACACATTGTTACGGATGCATATCTGGATCACGTTTTAGAGGCAATGGTGCATAGCGCTGAGTTGGCCGAGCAGGCCGGGTTTGACGGCGTGGATCTCAAATGTTGCCATCGATATCTGAACTCGGAGCTTCTATCTGCCTATGAACGCCCGGGGCGTTACGGCGGCAGTCTGGAAAACCGCACTCGGCTTCTGAGAGAGTCCATCCGCGGCGCAAAAGAGGTCTGTGGCAGAGATTTTATTATCACCTCCCGGCTGAATGTCTATGACGGCTTCCCATACCCCTACGGCTTCGGCGTGGCGCAAGACGGCTGTACGGCGTTTGATCCGGCAGAACCGGTCTGGTTGCTGCGGCAGCTGAGCAAGCTGGGGGTACAGCTTTTGAATATCACCATGGGCAACCCCTACTTTAACCCACATGTGAACCGCCCGTATGCCAGCGGCAGCTATGAACCGCCCGAAAATCCGCTTGAGGGCGTGGCGCGCATGCTGAACGGAACCGCGCTTTTGAAAAAGGCAGTGCCGGAAATGAAGCTCATGTGCTCTGCCTTGTCTTATCTGGGTGTGGCTGCTGCACATGTGGCTGCTGCATTCATCGAGCAGGGCGGCTTTGATCTGGCGGGGTTTGGAAGAACAGCACTGGCCTATCCCGACTTTGCCAAAGATATTCTGACCGACGGTGAGATGAAACGCGATAAAATATGCCTCTGCTGCTCTAAATGCACGCAAATCATGCGTCAGCCGGGCGGTACGCCGGGCTGCGTGGTACGTGACCGTGATGTTTATCTTCCGATTTACCGGGAAAAGTGTGGTGCAAAATGAGGAAAAAGGTTGCAATCGTCACCGGCGCTGCTGGTGGAATCGGATATGCCTGCGCAAAGCGGCTGCTTGAAAACGGCATTGCTGTGGTCGGAATGGGGCGCAGATTCGTCATGCAGAACCCGTTGGAGGGAGATTTTACCTATGTGTCTGGCGATATCAGCAAGGATGCAGACCGAAAAAAGCTGGTGGATACGGCCCTGAAGATCAACGGTGCATTGGATATTCTGGTCAACGTGGCCGGTGTTGCACCGAAGGTGCGCGCGGATCTTCTGACAATGACGGAAGAAAGCTATGACTATGTGATGGACATCAATACCAAGGGCACCTTTTTTCTCACACAGCTTGCAGCAACCGCCATGATTCAAAAAGAATCTGCGCAGAAGGGCAGCATTGTCAATATTTCTTCTCTGTCCGCGTATACCAGCTCGGTCAATCGCGGCGAATACTGTATTTCCAAGGCAGGTGTATCCATGATTACAAAGCTGTTTGCAGACCGTCTGGCGCAATACGGCATTTCGGTCAACGAGATTCGCCCCGGCATTATCGCCACAGATATGACGCAGACTGTGCAGAAAAAATATGACGTGCTGATCGAGGACGGTCTGCTTCCAATCGCGCGTTGGGGCCGGCCGGAGGATGTCGCAGCTGCGGTCTGGGCGTTTTGCAGCGACAGCCTTCCGTACGTCACCGGACAATCACTGGATGTAGACGGCGGGTTCCATCTGCGCCGTTTGTAAGGAACTGCTATGAATCAATTACAGATTATTCAGACAGATGCGGTCGTTGTAGGGACAGGCGCAGCCGGGTATCAAGCAGCCTGCTGCATTCGTCAGGATGGCAGAAAGAGCGTCTGCATCGTAACTGAGCAGATCGACTGGGGGACCTCACGCAATGTCGGCAGCGACAAGCAGACCTACTATAAGCTGGCGCTTGGCGGCGCAAAGGCAGACAGCATACGGCAGATGGCACAGGACCTTTTCTCCGGCGGCAGTGTAGACGGCGATCAGGCGCTTTGCGAAGCAGCACTTTCTGCTGGCTGCTTTCTGCATCTGTGTGAGCTGGGCGTTCCCTTCCCGACAAACCGCTATGGAGAATATATCGGCTATCAAACCGATCACGACAGCTTTGCCAGAGCAAGCTCTGCTGGACCGCTGACGTCGAAATACATGACACAGAGGCTGGAGGAGCACGCAAAAAGCCTGAACATTCCGGTATATGACCAGCTGCGTGCCATTGAGATTCTGAAATCGGACGAGATCGTCTGCGGCCTTCTGTGCCTGCACACGAAAACCGGAGAACCGGTCGTCTTTCGCGCGGATCATGTTGTGCTGGCAACAGGCGGCCCAGCCGGGATCTATGCCGACAGCGTTTATCCTGTCTGCCAGACCGGTTCCTCCGGACTTGCCATTGCGGCAGGCGCTGTCATGCAGAATCTGACCGAGTGGCAGTATGGCCTTGCGTCCGTCGCGCCGAGATGGAATGTCTCCGGAACCTATATGCAGGTGCTTCCGCGGCTCGTCTCTGTGGATGAACAGGGCGCGGAGCATGAATTTCTGCACGATTTTTTTGAAGATCCCTATGAAGCACTCTCTATGCTCTTTTTAAAGGGGTACCAGTGGCCGTTTGACAGTAAAAAGGTGATGCACGGTTCGTCCGTTATTGACCTGCTGGTGTATCGGGAACGGGTACTCAAAAAGCGTTCCGTATATCTGGACTATCGCAAAAATCCGTTCGGCCTGTCTGAGCTGATGTTTGAACGGCTGCAGCCGGAAGCATATGAATATCTTCGCAAAGCGGGAGCCTGCTTTGGCCGTCCCATCGAACGACTGGAGCGGATGAACCGGCCTGCTGTTGAGTTGTATCGCAGAAAGGGTGTAGATCTGGCAAACGAGAAGCTGGAAATCGCGCTGTGTGCGCAGCATCATAACGGTGGAATTGCCGTGGATCTGTGGTGGCGCAGCTCTGTTGCTGGGCTGTATGCCGTCGGCGAATGCGCCGGGACACACGGTGTATCGCGTCCCGGCGGCAGCGCGCTTAATGCCGGGCAGGTCGGCGCCGTTCGGGCGGCACAATGGATCTGCGAGACCGGACCGTCGCAGACAACACACGACGCCTTTCTTCGCACCGCGCGAGAAGCTTCTGCACGGCACAATGCTTTCTGCAAACGGATATTGCAGCAGCCGGACAACGTAGATCAGGCAATCGCCGCCGCCCGCCGCCGCATGAGCGACCACGGCGGCGTGATCCGGCAGCAGTCCGCTATGGAAGCTACCCTTGAAGCTGTAACCACGCAGATACAGAAGCTTTCCGATACAATCGGCATAGGCAGCCGTTCTCGTCTTGTGCGCGCCTATCAGCTGCAGGATCTTCTTCTGACGCAGCAGGCCGTCCTGCATGCCATGCTCGATTTCGGAAAAACAGCAGTTCAAACGCGCGGCTCAGCGCTTTACCCCCATCCGCAGGGCAAGCTTCGGAAAAATCTGGACGAGCTGTTCCGCTTCCGCCCGGATGACGGGAAAACACTTACGATGGTCCAACAGGTTCGCTTCGCAGACGGGATATGGACAGTTTCATGGCGGCCGACTCGTCCGATCCCTTCGGATGATGACTTCTTCGAGAATGTCTGGCGACAATATCAGGACAACCGGAATATTTACTAGGAGGGCGAGCAGATGTATCAGATCGGATTGGTTTCCGTTTCTTTTCGGGGCCTATCACCCGAAGAGATCATACGGATAGCAAAGGATGCGGGACTGAATCGGATCGAATGGGGCAGCGACGTCCACGCACCATTCGATGATGCGGAACGTTTAAGCACGATCGCCGCATGTCAGCGCTCGGCGGGGCTGCGGTGCAGCTCTTACGGAACATATTTCGTGCTCGGGCGAGATGATCCGGCTGTGCTGAGCGGATATATCGCGGCGGCAAAATGCCTTGACACGAGTGTGCTTCGGCTGTGGTGTGGAACCAAAGGCTCCGCAGACTATACGCCGCAGGAGCTGCAGGCACTCTATGGAGACTGCCGCAGCGCCGCGTCTATCGCGCAGGCGCAGGGGGTTACACTGTGCATGGAATGCCATAACCACACCTTGACAGACACGAAGGAAAGTGCGCTTGCACTGATGGAAGCGATAAGCAGCCCTGCATTCCGGATGTACTGGCAGCCGAACCAATTGCGCAGTGAGCAGGAGAATCTGCAGTATTTGAAGCTGCTCAGACCCTATATTGTGCTTGTTCATGTTTTTCAGTGGAAGGATGTCTGCCGATTCCCGCTCGCAGACGGGATCGAGGTCTGGAAGGCCTATCTACGCACATTGAAAAAGGAAACTACGCTCCTTCTGGAATTCATGCCAGACGATCAACCGCAATCGCTACCGATAGAAGCTGCGGCTCTGCGAAAGATCATTGAGGAGGTCTGATGATTGTGGAATCAATTCTTCTTTGCGATTCTCGGGAATCGGCCAATCGCGTATATGGAAACAGCGTGAAAAGCCGTATAGAGCAGCAAATCGGAGTCACGCAAGTATTCACCAAAGCAGATGTGCTGGCCAAACCCAAAGCTTTTTCAAAAACGCGCTTCATTTTTTCTACATGGGGAATGCCAAAATTCACGGAAGAAGAGATTAGTGTGTGCTTCCCTTCACTGGAATGCATTTTTTATGCGGCAGGAACCGTGCAGGCGTTTGCAAGACCATTTCTGCAACGTGGCGTACGGATCGTCAGCGCATGGGCAGCCAATGCGGTTCCGGTAGCGGAGGTAACGGTCAGCCAGATCATTCTGGCCAACAAGGGGTATTTTGCCGCGTGTCCGGCGTACTCACAAAACACGCCGCATCCGCCCGTTGGCGGTATCGATTCGATCTATCCCGGCAGCTTTGATACGCTGGTCGGCATCATTGGCGCAGGAAAAGTTGGCAGTCTGGTGATCCGTATGCTGCAGGCCCATCGTCTGAAGGTCCTAGTATATGACCCCTTTCTTTCTGCGAAGCGCTCACAGGAACTTGGTGCAGAGCCTGCATCTTTGGAACGAATCTTCTCGGAATGTCAGGTCATCTCCAACCATATGGCTAACAACGCACAGACGGTCGGAATGCTAAATAAAAAGCTGTTTTCTCTTATGAGGCCCACTGCCACCTTTATCAACACTGGCAGGGGGGCGCAGGTGGTGGAGGAAGATCTGGTGCAGGCCATGCAAGAGCGTCCGTATGCAGCAGCCTTACTGGACGTCACATACCCCGAACCTCCGGAAGCGGACAGCCTACTTTATCGCCAGCCGAACATTTTCCTTTCCCCGCATCTGGCAGGCAGCTCTGGAAACGAAGTCATGCGCATGGCAGAATATGTGTTGGACGAGTATGACCGCATGCAGAACGCGCTTCCACTTCGATATGAGGTAACCATGGATATGTTGAATTCTATGGCCTAGGGTGTATCTGAAAAGTCAAAAATAGCGAAGCGTACAAGAAAAAGGCACAAATAAGTGGTAAGACACGGACAGAAAGAAGTGCCAAGCATGAAAGCTCGTCGTTATGAATTTATCGATAAGGAATGGGAGCTGGTCCAGCCGCTTATCCCGATCTCGCATACCGGTTGTCCGCAGAAAGATATTCGTGCGCATCTCAATGGCATCCTGTGGCTTGCCCGCAGTGGTGCGCGCTGGAGCGATCTTCCGGCGAGATTCGGTCCGCATCAGACTGTGTACAGCTGCTTCTGCCGCTGGCGGGACGATGGGACCCTGAAAAAGATCTTCGAGCTCTGCGCGGCCCCGGGCACTGGCTCGGAGCTGAGCATGGATTCAACGTCGATCAAAGCATCCGTGCAGGCAGGTCGTGGAATAAGAAAGAGAGCAAAAGTCAGACATCAAGCAGCATCGGCAAAACGCGCGGAGGCCTGAACACGAAAATTCATGCCATTGTCGGAAAAGACCTGCGGCCTGTGGCTTTTTTGCTGTCTGCCGGAAACGTTGATGATTGTACGGAGGCGGTTCCTCTGCTGAAGCTGCTTTCGGATCTGAAGGACTGCGATATTCTTGCCGACAAAGCCTATGGCACAAAAGAGATCCGAACCTATCTGCATGACCAGTCCGCCCGCTATACGATCCCGCCGAAAGTGAACACAAAGCAGCCATGGCCATTTGATAAAGAGACGTATAAACGGCGGAATGTAATAGCGCATTTCTTCAATCGACTCAAGGAATTTCGCCGTGCTGAGACACGCTATGACAAGCGGGATGACTCCTTCCTTGCTTTTGTTATGGTCGCCGCGATCTGCGTCGCTTTCGGCATTTTGCACAGCTAAGCGCTGAAAACACCACTGCAATCCGAACCCGCTTGGGTTGGACACAGTGGTGTTTTTCTTATTTTCCTTGAATTTTCAACGCTTTCACGTATTGCCTATCTGAAAATGATTCGCAGTGAGATTTTAACAACCAGCGGTCATGTGTCGAACCAGCAAGCATTGCAGAAAGCCTATGCCGAATATGATACCTGTATAATGTAGGTGTTCAACGAACTACAAAGTAGGGATTACCGCATACAAATTGGAGGTCATCAAGTTTGAAACAAATCAGCGGCAAAAAACATCCTAAAAAATGGTACAGCAAAGCAGACTGTCGGTTAGGCGGCCAAAAAACGATGATGACAGATTACCCCAGCGAAGGTAACGGAGAGGAATTTAAGACTATAAACCCCATATGGGCAAGCATTTCAAAGGCTTTTTTTGAGAAATCTAGCGAGCTACAGGGGGCTTATCCTCCTGTGTAGGCAGCTGGATTGTACGGCACATTCTTGCTTAGAATGTGATAGATATCGCGCATAAACGAAAAGGCGGAGGATCAATTCTGATGAAGCGGTCCGCCTGCCTTTTATATCTGCTCAGCGCAGTGTCCGCACGTACTCAGAAGGCGTCATGCCGGCCACGGTGCGAAACTGACGAGAAAAGTGCTGCTGGCTGGAGAAGCCCATGCGTAAGGAAATTTCACCCATGGACAGCGTGCCGTCTCGGAGAAGGAGCTTACTTTCTTCAATGCGGATCTTTGCCAGATAATTGCCCGGCGTCATGCCGAGCTGTGTGCGAAAAATACGGTGCAGGTAGGTTGTGCTGATGTGCGCGGCATCGGCGAGCTGCTGTAACGTGATCTTTTCTCCTGCTTTAGAGGAAATGATCTGTACCAGTTGGTCAGCGATGCGCTGTTCGGCGTGGCTGGTGGATGGGAGCTGCGCTGCGGGTTGGAAGGAACGCTTTTTTTCGCAGCGGATCAGGTCAGCCAGAAGCAGTTTCAAAAGGCTCTCCACACAATCATATGCGAAGTTTGTACTGCTGTGTTCGTCCAGCATCCGGCGCAGCAGTGTGATCTGGCGTGCGGTAAGCGCAAGGACCTGGCCGCAGAGAGAAGAGCAGGGGGAATCGACGGCCGCACGGAAAGAGACGGTTAGAAAGCTGACGGGGAGATCGGCATACTGCATGTGCCAGATGTTCCGGTTGATGAGCAGCATCTGCTGTGACCGGAGCAGAATATCCACGCCGCCGACCAGATTGTGCAGTTCGCCCCGGTCGACATAGACCAACTCCAGCGCCTCATGCTGTTCGCCGCGGAAGTAAAAATCCCTACTGCATTCCTGATAGAAAAAGGTATAGAGCCGCTCCAGCTTCAGATCGCTGGAGGCACCGTAGAATATCTCCGCCGGGTGCTCACCCAGAAGTGAAAGCACATCGGGACGTGCGGTGCAGATGTCAAAGTAGCAGAGGTCATCCAGCGCGGCGACTGAAAACCGGACACCGGGGCGCAGCTTAAAGACACGGTCGAGATAGTAGAGACTGTAAGACTCTGCTTCATAGATTACAAGCAGCGGCATCCCGGAAACATAATCCAGAACGACTGGCTCCTGCG
>UMCX01090834.1_pt1 | contig 22645 bp, 19 predicted proteins | sample 1964341 | NCBI WGS metagenome assembly UMCX01 (sample SAMEA4835979, study PRJEB28245) | human gut metagenome | biome: gut microbiome; material: fecal sample | place: Denmark | collected 2008
GGGCGGGCATGGATGCCCGAAGTTGAACGCCCAAAGTTTTGCAGGACGCAAAACAAACAGAGCGTTCATTTAAAGGCAAGCGTGATAGTGCTTTGGCAATAAAAATGGTTGCACTTCAAAACGATGCGTAAGCAGGGAAGCTTAACGCTACACGTCCGCAGGTTAGTACATATATCGCAGGTTAGTGGCGTTTTTTTGAAGAGTCAATGTTAGAGTGGTTGCACTGATACGCTCACGAAAATATTAATGCCTTGTCGGTACGGAAAGTGTTTCCGGCGGTGTTGACGATATGCTTAATGGTACGGATTTAATAATAACCGGATTTTCGACAGACTGGGCGCCCCGCTTCTGCGGGGCGTTTTTGTGTGCTTTTTGTGTATACGGCACAGGGGATATATCGGAAACGTCGAAAAAACGGTGTGAGCGGCATCATTTTTGAATATTTTCTGAAAATTCGCCGTAAAAGGCTTAACATTTGCGCCGATTTGTGCTATACTTACAACGTGGTATACTCTGCTTCGGAAGAATATATCCTTGCCGACAGCGGCAATAATATTGTAAACAACACACCTTAAAAGGACGTAAATATGAGTCAGAAAAAAACCAATTATCTTAATGCAGACGTTGAGCTTGAGGAAAGTACGCCTGCGGTAAAGAAAAAATCAAAGAAAAAGCAGAACAAGACATTGAATACGGTAAAGCACGTTTTAGGAGTTATCGGAACAACGTTTCTCAGTCTGTTCATGATAGTAATCATTACCTGCTGTATAGTAGCGGTAACGCTTACTGTATATATAATGCAGTTTGCCGACAGTGCGTTTGACGTTGATCTCAAGAACGTCGATCTTAGCTATACCAGCTTTATTTATGCGAAGAACAGCGCAGGAGAGCAGGTGGAGATAAAGCGTCTGTCAGGTGACGAGAATCGTATCTGGGTAAATATGGAGCAGATACCGAAGCACACTCAGGACGCATTCACGGCGGTCGAGGACAAGCGTTTCTACGAGCATGAAGGCGTTGACTGGAAAAGAACGGTCCGTGTAACAATATCGACTCTGTTCAACGGTTACGGCGAGGGTGGCTCGACCATAACACAGCAACTTGTAAAGAATATCACGGGCGACGACAGAGTAACTCCCGAACGTAAGATACGAGAGATATTCAGAGCGTTGAATCTTGAAAAGCAGTATACCAAGATAGATATACTTGAAGCGTATCTCAACCGTGTTCCTCTCGGAGGTACGGTTTACGGAGTAGGCTCGGCGGCTTACTATTATTTCGGAAAGACGGTCGATCAGCTGACAATTGCCGAAAGTGCGATACTTGCAGGCATGACACGTTCTCCGAGCGTGCTTAACCCTTATGCGAATCTTGAGCGCTCGAAGGAAAGACAGCTTTACGCACTGAAATGTATGTATGAGCAGGGTCTTATTACGACCGACGAATATGAAGCCGCAAAGACAGAGCAGGTCAAATTCAGACTTATCGTTGAGGGCGACGCTTACGGCTATAAGGATCCCAGATATGATGAGTATTACGGAAACAACGCAAACAAGGACGAGAACAGCGACGGATATGACGATGAGGATACTTATGAGGCATATCGCTGGAACGAGTATGAAATAACTCAGAACTGGTATGTAGACGCTGCCATACAGCAGGTCATCGAGGATCTGAGTAAGGCAAAAGGCATGACCTATGCGGAGGCGAAGGCGGATCTTTATAAGGGCGGCTACAAGATATATCTCAATATGGATATGGATATACAGGAGAAGCTGGAAACCTTCTTCAAGGATCCGAACAACTTCTTCTACAGCTATGATAAAACCGCAATAGAAGAAAACTGCGCTCAGGCGGCATTTGTTCTTACCGACTACAGAGGTAATGTAGTGGCTCTTGCAGGCGGTATCGGTGATAAGCCCGGTGACGGCTGCTTCAACAGAGCAACACAGGCTATACTGCCTATCGGTTCGACAATGAAGCCTATCTCGGTTTACGGTCAGGCTGTAGATAAGGATGTAATCAACTATTCTTCGATGATACTGGATAAATGTATCACGCTTCCCGAAGGCACAAGCTGGCCGAGTAACTTTGAGGGCGATTACGGCTCGGGCGGATATATACCGGCGTGGTATGCGGTACAGCAGTCAAAGAACACGACCGCTGTCCGTATGGCACAGGTACTCGGAATAGACACCTGCTTCAACTTCCTTACGGATAAGCTGAACGTTACAACGCTTGACTACACCTATGACAAGGCATATTCGCCCATTGCTCTGGGTCAGCTTACGCAGGGCATGACGCTTATGGAGCTTGCCGGTGCATATCAGATATTCGGCTCGGGCGGCGTATATTACGAGCCTAAGCTGTACAACCTTATCACCGACTACAACGATAAGACGGTTATCGAGCAGGAGCCTCTCGGTGACAGAGTAATGGAAAGCGACAGCGCATATATAACAAACAGACTGCTCAAGGCGGTTACCGATACTACAAACGGCTCGGGCAGATATGCGAAAATCGACGGTATAGAGGTAGTCGGCAAGACAGGTACTTCAAACGATGAGCGTGTTCTTGCGTTTGCGGGACTTACTGCGGATTACTGCGGTGTTATAAGACTGGGATTTGACGATAACAAGAACATCGGCACAACAAACTATATTTATCTTGCGCAGGTATGGCACAACTTTATGGTGAATGTTGTGAACGAGGAATCCACAAAGACCTTTGCAAAGGATTCAAACGTAGTCGAAAAGAAATACTGTACCGAAACAGGACTTCTTGCAACGTCAAAATGCAAGAATACCGCTGTGGGTTATTACAAGGCGGATAATCTGCCAAAGACGTGCGATTCCACGCATAAAGACGGCGAGTATGTAAAGAAGCACGGCGGTGAAACATTGCTTGTACCCGACTGGGGTACGCAGAAAGCCGAAGAAGATACGAGCAGTACAAGCTCGAACTGAGAAAATTCAACAATGACAGCGGCTTACATCAGCCGCTGTTTTCGTGAAAGGATCATTGATATATGACATTCAGACTTACAGCACCTTGTCACTTCGGACTTGAAAAGACGCTTTCCTTCGAGGTACGCAGGATTGGCGGAGAGGATATAGCCGTGTCGGACGGACGGGTGACGTTTACCGGTGACGAGCGTGTGCTTATAAGGGCGAATATGTGTCTGTCGACAGCAGAGCGTGTGGGAATACTTCTCTCGGAGTTCAGGGCAAGAACATTTGAGGAGCTTTTTCAGGGGGTGAAGGCAATCCCTATTGAAAAATATGTCGGAAAGTTCGACAGATTCCCTATCAAGGGCTTCAGCCTTAATTCAAAGCTGACAAGCGTTCCTGCCTGCCAGAAGATAATCAAGAAGGCTATGGTCGAGCGAATGAAAAGCGTTTATAAAATCGGCTATTTTCAGGAAACCGAAGCATTGTTCCAGTTCCGCTTTTCAATAATGAAAGATAACGTCACAATGACGCTCGATACATCGGGCGAGGGACTTCACAAGAGAGGCTACCGCCGTTTTTCCAATGCCGCACCTATAAAGGAAACGCTTGCGGCGGGAATTGCCGACCTTGCAAGGATAAGGGACAACGATATTGTCTGCGACCCGTTCTGCGGAAGCGGAACACTGCTTATCGAGAGCGCACTCAAGGCGCTTAACATACCGCCGTGTCTTGACAGGGAATTTACCGCTATGCAGTGGGAATTTTTGCCCAAGGAAATGTGGGACGAGGAAAGAGAAGCGCTCAGAGCGAATATCAGAAAGCCGGAAAACTTTAAGCTGTACGGCTTTGATATAGACCCCGAAGCCGTAAGACTTACCCGTGACAACGCAGTAAAGGCGGGCGTGGGTGAATATATTGAGGTTAAGCAGCGTGATGTTGCGGATTTTACATATCCGGAGGGCTGTACCGTTGTACTTTGCAATCCACCTTATGGTGAGCGTATGCTGGACGAAGAACAGGCACGCGAGTTATATAAGGAGATGGGCAAAAGATTGCTTCCGACAGAAAACAGGAGATTATTTGTAATCACTCCGGACGGGGAGTTTGAGGAGCTGTTCGGAAAGAAAGCGGACAAGAACAGAAAGCTGTATAACGGTATGCTTATGTGCAGGCTGTACAGCTACTTTAAGGCAACACCGCACAATTAACGGCTATCGCCTTTGCCGCACGCTTGCTTGCATATTTCCCGTCATCTTGCACAAATTTCGCTTGACAGGCGCAAGCCTGCCTGCACTCAATTTATACAATCTGACGAAAAATCTGACTGCGCAATCGCACGACAATAATTATGTGGTATTGCCTTAAAAGCTGATAACGCAATTATTATCAAGCGGTATGCCTTTGAGAAGGTGTGCCGCTTTTCTGCACTGTGAATATTACCAAACCGTTATAGTTTTTTGTGGAATATGTCAATTGCAGATATAGCCGAGTGTTGATATACTTATAATAGATAAGGTAACTATACTTTGTCAAATTATCAAGATGTGAACAAAAATTATTTTCCACAATATTGCAGGAGGTACCGCTATGAAAATTCTCAGAACAGTCGTTTCGGCAATAGTTGCCGCCGCAGGAGTATGGCTTTGCGTGGCACAGGACACTACGCTCGACAGACTTGACTTCTATATTTATTCGGTCTGCTCATCGCTACTGATTACATTGGCTGTAGCTTTCGGCATATTTACATTTATAAAGCACAGCTTCGGACGGTTTATCGGCGTTACTGTTGCCGTGAATGCCGCTATTTGCATATTCCACGCATATAAGTATCCGTACAACGTAATGAATGTCGGCGGTTTTGCGTCGCATTTTGAATGGTTCGCTTCGGCTCTGCCGTTCAATCTTCTTATTGCCGCAGGGGTGAGTGCAATGTGCATACTGGGATACAAGCTCATCAACACTAAGCAAAGTAAAACGACAGTGTAAGTAAATATATTCCGACAGCCGCAAATCTGCAGCTGTTATTTTTTGCAAAGTAATTTAATGAAAAAGCGGAAAAAGCTGTAAGCTGAAACGTGTGAAATATTTCATATTTTTTTGTATAAAGTTACAAAAAACTCTGTATTAAAGACGAAAATTAGGTATTATTGTTGACTTTATGCGTGAAATAATGTAAAATTACTAAATAAGGATTAAAGCGAAGGAGAGATCTCTGTGGAGAACGTATTTTTTGCACGTCAACCGATACTGGATGTGAATAATAATACATACGGCTATGAACTGCTTTACAGAAATCAGCCCGGAGTAAACGCATATACAGGAAACAACGGAGATGTAAGCACAGCAGATGTAATCAACAACGCATTTTTTGTCGACAATATAACAAGCGTTCTAGGCGGTAAAAAAGCATTCGTCAATTTTACGGGCAACCTCATAAAAAGAGGAGTGCCGAAGATGATCTCAAGCGATATACTCGTAGTCGAACTGCTTGAGAGCGTAATGGCAGACGCAGAAATAATAAGGCGCTGTATAGAGCTTAAGAAGCTGGGATATATAATCGCTCTTGACGATTATGAATACGGCGAGAATACAAAGGCTCTGTTTGAGCTTGCCGATATAATAAAGCTCGACTTCCACACCTCCCGTGAGGCAGTGGAACGCACAGCGGAAAAGTGTATAACATATAATAAGATAATGCTTGCCGAAAAGGTGGAAACTCAGCTTGAGGTGGAATATGCCAAAAGGCTCGGCTGTACATATATGCAGGGCTATTTCTTCGCAAAGCCCCTGCTTATGACGCACAGGACAAATACGCCTATGGCAAAGACGTTCCTTCATATACTCGGTCTTGTATATTCGCCTGAGCCTGACTATGAAGAAATAGCGGCGGTCATTTCGACGGACGTTGTGCTGACAATAAGACTGCTGAGGCTTATAAACGTAATGTACGGCAGTACGGGGAACAAGATTTCAACCATTCATCAGGCGCTTGTTCTGCTCGGCTTTGAAAAGCTGAAGGAATGGATATATCTTGTAGGTCTGCAAAGGCTGCAGAAGGATACCCCCGACGAGCTTATAAGGCTTGCGCTGTTAAGGGCGAAATTCTGTGAGAGCATCTCAAAGGTAATGCCGGGGCAGTACATACACAGAAAAGAAATGTATCTTATGGGACTTATGTCGGTAGTGGCAGGTACGACCGATGAACGTGATATAGGAAACGTTATGAAGGAACTTCCGGTAACGGACGAAATAAAGAACGGTCTGCTGGGAGCGGACGGACTTTTCGGAGATGTGTTCAGACTGGTAGTCGATTACGAACACGCAAACTGGGACAAAGTGGAGGAGTTTGTCAAAAAATACAACGTTGATGCACAACAGCTTGCGAACGAATATGTACAGTGCGTCAGATTCATGCAACAATTCTATATAGGGTGAAACGCAGATTATCTATTTTTACAACACAAAAAACTTTTCTATAACGGAGTGATAACATGGCTGAAAATAAATGCGCCGCAAGACTTGAGCCTTCGAGCAGGGATATGAGTGAGCTTAAAAACCGCTTCAAGCCGGGATATGACTGGGAAACGATATGCTCTACGATGCTTGAACATCTTATGTGCGGAGTTGCTATATATGAGCTTTGTCCCGACAGAGTAAGGTCGCTTTATTTCAACAAGAAATATTACGAGATGGTGGGCTACACAAAAGAGCAGTATGAACAGTATGCGGACAGCGTTACCTCATCGCTTTACGGAGATTCGGCTGAGATGATCTTTGAAAAAGCCGGACGCTCGGCAAAGACCGGAGAAACATTCTATGCCGAATGCAAAGGCAGACGCTATGACGGCAGTGACATATGGGTGCTTGTCAAGGCGAAGCTGGTTGATTTTATAGAAAGCGAACACCCTGTATTTCTTGCAATTGTGCAGGATATGACCAACAGAAAACTGGCGGAATATGAGAATGCGGTAAATCTTGAGCGTTACCGTATACTTGAGGCGACTTCGAATGCAGTCACATTTGAATATGATATTCCCGATGATATAATGACGTTTTCGTACAGCGGAGGTAGGGCGGATTCGGCAAACCGCTCCATAAGCAACTATGCGGAGGTTTCAAAACGTACAAAGATTGTATATCCGGATGATGCGGCAAAGTTCTATGCGGCACTGAAAAAGGCAAGCAAAAAGCCTGTAAGCTGTCTGACATTAGACTACAGATCCACGATAATAGATCAGAACAGCTACCGCTGGGTAAGGACGTGTTATTCAAGCGTAGCGGACGCCAGCGGAAAGGTAATAAAGGTTCTCGGAAGAACACAGGATATAGACGATGAAAAGCGTGAGCAGCAGAGAATGATACAGCTGGTCGAGCTTGACAGCACAACGGGACTGCTGAACAAGCTGGCAACAACAAACCACATTCAGCGGCTCATCGGCGAAAAGACGAACGCAAAGAGCTTTTTCGCTATGCTTGATATAGACGATTTCAAGGCGTTCAACGATACCTACGGGCACAGCTTCGGTGACGAGGTGCTGAGAACGGTAGGAAAACTGCTTTCGAGAAAGTTTCCGAATGCGGTTGTCGGAAGGTTCGGCGGAGATGAATTTATCGTGTTCACCAGAGGCACGAGTGAATCTACCGTTGTGGACGAGTTCGAAGATTTCCTTGAGGTGTCGGGAAAGGCTGAGATAGGCGGCAAGAGGTATACGATAAAGTGCAGTGTAGGTATAGCGTGGAGCGAATCGGACGATGTTGACTATGCACAATATTTCGATGAGGCGGACGAACAGCTTTACAGGGCTAAAAAGGAAGGAAAACACCGCATCTGCCGCAAGAAAATCGTTTAAAATTACCGAAAACTTTGAAAAACGGCTTGTTTACGGCAAAATAACGTAATTTTGCTTGACAACGGGCATAATATGTGATATACTTACTTAAAGTAGAATATGGTAGGCTAAAGACTGAGTTCATCTCGGTCTTTAGCTTATATATAGGGCTTTTTACGGCTCTTGTCTGAAAGGAGGCTTTCAAAGTGCCGAAGGAAAAAGGCGGCAAGAAGAATCAGGCGGAAACGGTCGAGAGAATCACCGAGCAGAAGGTTCTGCCGATAATCGAGAGATACGGCTATGAACTGTGGGACGTTATCTTTGAAAAAGAGGGTGCCATGTGGTATCTGAAGGTGCTTTTCGACAAAGCGGACGGAGGAATAGACGACGCTGAATGCGAGGAAATTACAGAACCGCTGAACAAGGCTGTCGATACGCTGTCGTGCATTGACCTTGTGGACGTTTTCGAGGTAGGCTCGCCGGGGCTTGACAGACAGCTCAGAAAGCCTTTCCACTTTGTGAAGATGAAGGGCGAAAAGATAAAGGTGACCGTGCGTGACGAAAACGGAAAGACGGCGTATTATTCGGGTGTTCTCGGAGATTACGATGAAAATTCGGGCGAATTCACTGTACAGACAGATGACGGCGAAATGAAGTTCAATGCCGCTAAGTGCAGAAGAATTGCCCTTGACGCATAAAAAATAATTAACGGAGGAATTATTAAAAATGGCTAACAGCAACACAACGGAGCTTTTTGAGGCTCTGACATTGCTTGCAAAGGAGAAGGGGATTGACCCCGCTGTGCTGATAGAGAAGATACAGACAGCACTTGTTATCGCTATCAAGAAGGAATATCCCAGAAGCGAGAATATCAAGTTTGATATTGATATTGCTAAGGGCAAGTTTGACGTGGCTATCCAGAAGGAAGTTGCCGCAGAGGTAGAGGACGATGCAAACCAGATTTCGATGGAGGAGGCAAAGACTCACACCCGCAGAAAGCTGGAATACGGCGATATTGTAGCGATAAAGCTGGATACACAGCATTTCGGCAGAATTGCCGCACAGACGGCAAAGCAGGTCATTAAGCAGGGTCTTAAGGAGATAGAGCGTGAACAGCTCGTTGCTCAGTGGGGCGGTCTTCAGGACGAGGCAGTAACTGTTACCGTACTCAAGACAGAGCCGAGAACGGGCAACGCTACCGTAAACCTCAACGGAAATGAAGTACCGCTGTTCAGAAGCGAGCAGATACCCGGCGAGGTACTAAGGCCCGGCGATATGGTCAAGGTTTATGTTTCCGGTGTTTCCGCAACAGACCACAGACCTATGCTCAAGATCTCAAGAGTGAACAAGGAGCTTGTAAAGCGTCTGTTTGAGAGCGAAGTACCCGAAATATATGACGGAACAGTTGAGATAAAGGCTATCAGCCGTGAGGCAGGCTCACGCTCAAAGGTTGCGGTTATAAGCAACAACCCCGATGTTGATGCACTCGGTGCGTGCATAGGCCCCGGCAGACAGCGTATCAGCAAGGTATGTGCCGAGCTTGGCGGAGAGAAGATGGACGTTGTATTCTACAGCGAAAAGCCCGAGGAATTCATCGCACAGGCGCTCAAGCCCAGTGATGTTATCAGAGTAGAGATACCCGACCCCGAGGTAAAGGCTTGTACGGCTATCGTTCCCGACAACCAGCTTTCACTTGCTATAGGCAACAAGGGTCAGAATGCAAAGCTCGCCGCAAAGCTCACAGGCTTCAAGATAGACATACGCCCCGAAAGCGGCTTCTATGAAGGAATAGAGAGCAAGCAGGAAAAGGCTGAGGAAGAAGCTCAGGCTGAGGAATAAAAACCCTTTACGAAAGGATGGATCGCTTTGGCAGTTAAAAAGATACCGATGAGAAAATGTGCGGGCTGTGATGAAATGAAAGAGAAAAAACAGCTTGTAAGAGTTGTCCGTACTCCCGAGGGAGAGTTTGTACTCGACTTCACGGGTAAGAAATCCGGACGGGGAGTGTATGTCTGCAAGAGCCGCAGCTGTCTTGAGGCGGCACAGAAAAAACGCGGGCTTGAACGCTCTCTGAAATGTGCGGTACCGCAGGAGATATATCTTGAACTGCTGAAAAGCATCGGAGAAAGCGACGGTGAGTAACGGCAATGAATTTTTTAAGTACGCTCGGTCTTTGCAGAAAGTCCGGACGTCTGATACACGGGTTCGATCCTGTTTGCGAGGAGCTTAAAAACCCGAAATCGAAAATTGCGGGAGTTATTCTCGCAAGCGACGTATCGGAGAAAACACAGAAGGAAATGCGTTTTTTCTGCGATAAATACAGTGCCCTGCTGTCGCAGTGCGATTGTACGATGGACGAAATCAAGTCGGTCCTCGGAAAACGCACGGGAGTGCTTGCCGTTCTCGATGAAGGCTTATACGCAAGCCTTACAGGCGAGCATAAAGGGAAATAAGCGGTACACCCGATTTATATATACAATACTAAATCTGACATAAAAAAGGGGATCAGTGAATGGATAAAAAATATCGTGTAAACGAGTTGGCAAAGGATCTTAATATTCCTGTAAGTGAAATTACGGATGTGGTACAGGAGTATTTCGGAGTACAGAAGAAATCGCAGGCTTCGCTTTCTGAGGATGAGCTGTCTGTTGTTCTCGAAAAGTATTCTCAGAGCAATCAGGTGAAGAATTTCAATTCATATTTCGCTTCGGCAAGCAAGCCCAAGACGGAGAAGAAGGAAGAAAAGCCGGCAGAAAAGCCTGCAAAGAAGGCTGAGAAGAAGCCCGAACCCAATAAGGAAGCCGACAAGGCGGAAAAGGTACAGGCAAAGTCCGAAACAAAAACAGAGGCTAAGCCCGAGGCAAAGCCTGAAATAAAGACAGAAACAAAGCCCGAAATAAAGGCAGAAGCTAAGCCCGAAGCAAAGGCAGAAGCTAAGCCCGAAGCAAAGGCAGAAGCAAAGCCCGAAGCAAAGAGCGACAAGCCTGCGGACAGAAAGCCTATGGGCGACCGTAGCGACAGAAAGCCTTACGGTGACAGACAGCAGGGCGACAGAAAGTCCTACGGCGACAGACAGCAGGGCGACAGAAAGCCCTACGGCGACAGACAGCAGGGTGACAGAAAGCCTTACGGCGACAGACAGCAGGGCGACAGAAAGCCCTACGGCGACAGAAGAAACGATACCAGAAACGACCGCAGGGATAATAAGCCTGCACAGCAGACAGCTCCGGCACAGCCTGTTATCGACCTTGCAAATATCAAGACAAACGCACCTCCCACAAAGCACGTCAAGGGTGAGGCTGTACAGAGAGGCGAGCAGGTCACAAAGCACGTTGATACAAGGGGCAGTTATGTAAACCTTGATAAGTACAACGAGAAGTATGAAACCATAGCTTCGACCGAGAGCGGCAACAGACGTCAGAATGACGCTTATACAAAGAAGCAGAAGATAAGCCAGAAGTCGCAGAAGGGCAAGCAGCAGTTCAGCAAGAAGAAGGAAACCGAGGCTCAGAAGCTGAAGCGTCTTGAGCTTGAAAAGGCAAGAAAGAAACAGCTTGAGATACAGGTTCCCGATGAGATAGTCGTATCGGAGCTTGCGTCACGTCTTAAGGTCACAGCGGCAGACGTTATAAAGAAGCTGTTCAGCCTGGGCGTAATGGTTACTATCAACCAGTCGGTCGATTATGATACGGCTTGTATCGTAGCGGAAGAATTCGGTGCAAAGGTTACCAAGGAAGTTGTGGTTTCCATCGAAGAACGTCTGTTTGAAGAGGTAGAGGATACAGAGGAGAACTTACAGCCACGTTCACCCGTTGTTGTTGTAATGGGACACGTTGACCATGGTAAGACATCGCTCCTCGACAGAATCAGACACGCTAACGTTACGTCCGGCGAAGCAGGCGGTATCACACAGCATATCGGCGCTTACAGGGTAAAGGCAGGCGGCAGGGATATTACATTCCTTGACACTCCCGGACACGAGGCGTTCACCGCTATGCGTGCAAGAGGTGCGCTGGCTACTGATATAGCGATACTCGTTGTTGCCGCAGACGACGGCATTATGCCTCAGACGGTAGAAGCGATAAATCACGCAAAGGCTGCCAACCTTTCGATAATAGTTGCGATAAACAAGATGGATAAGCCTACGGCAAATCCCGACAAGGTAAAGCAGGAGCTTACCGAGCATGGTCTTGTATGCGAAGAATGGGGCGGCGATGTAATCTGCGTTCCCGTATCGGCAAAGACAGGCGAGGGTATTGACGAGCTTCTCGAAATGGTAAACCTCACGGCAGATGTACTTGAGCTTAAGGCTAACCCCGACAGACTTGCAAAGGGCGTTGTTATCGAGGCAAGAATCGACAAGGGCAGAGGTCCTATCGCTACTGTTCTTGTACAGACAGGTACTCTCCACACAGGCGATACCATAATCGCAGGTACTGCTGTAGGACGTGTCCGTGTAATGCGTGACGACAAGGGCAGAACCGTAAAGGAAGCCGGTCCTTCTGTTCCCGTTGAGATAATGGGTCTTGCGGAAGTGCCGAGCGCAGGCGACGATTTTGCGGCTGTTGAAGATGAAAAGCTCGCAAGAGAGCTTGTTGAAAAGAGAAAGTTTGACGCTAAGGAAGAGCAGTTCAAACTCTATAAGAAGGTCAGCCTTGATAATCTGTTCTCACAGATTGAGGAAGGCTCGATGAAGAAGCTGCCTATCATCGTAAAGGCAGATGTACAGGGTTCTGTAGAAGCTGTTTCACAGTCACTGTCAAAGCTGTCAAACGAGGAAGTAAAGGTAGAAGTAATTCACGGTGCGGTAGGTGCCGTAACAGAAAGCGACGTTATGCTTGCAAAGGCATCCGGCGCTATCATAGTAGGCTTTAACGTAAGACCTAACCCTGCGGCTGCAGACAACGCAAAGCGTGACGGTGTCGATATAAGACTCTACAGAGTAATATATGACGCAATAGAAGAAATCGAAACAGCCATGAAGGGTATGCTTGCGCCCAAGTACAGAGAAGTTGATACAGGACGTGTTGAGGTAAGACAGGTAATGAAGCTGTCGAGTGTCGGCGTGGTAGCAGGCTCTTATGTACTTGACGGTAAGGTACAGAGAAACGGCGAGGTAAGAGTTGTCCGTGACGGCATAATCGTTGCTGTTGACAAGATAGCAGGCTTACGTCGTTTCAAGGACGATGTGAAGGAAGTAGCCGCAGGCTACGAGTGCGGTATCACGCTTGAAAAGTTCACCGACATAAAGGACGGCGATATATTCGAGGCGTTTGTTACCGAGGAGTACAGAGATTAATGGCAAATTTCAATACAGCAAGACTTGCGGAGGATATAAAACGTGAGATCTCCACAGCTATGCGTGATATAAAGGACGGCGCTGTAGTAAAGGCGATGGTCGGTGTGTCACGCTGTGAGCTGACAAGCGATCTGTCCTACTGCAAGGTTTATATCACAACGCTTGAGGGCGGCGACACCACGAAAAATGTCGCCGAGCATCTCAAGAAGGCAGAGGGCTTCTTTAAAAGAAGAATCAACGAGCGTGTGAAGATGCGCAAGCTGCCTCAGCTGATATTCGTGCCGGATAATTCGATGGATTATTACGAGCATATCAGCGAGGTGATAAGCAAACTGCCGAAACCTGCCGAACCCGATGATAACGGCGATGACGAAAGGTAAACAATAATGATAACAGACGTTAAAAAAGCGGCAGAACTACTGAAAAGCAACGATGATTTTCTGATACTGTCACACGCCAACCCCGACGGAGATACACTGGGCTGTGCTTACGGCCTTTGCGGTATGCTTCAGAAGATGGGTAAACGGGCAAAGGTTATGTGTGCGGATGAAATAGCGCCCCGTATGGAGTTCCTGCGTGATACGGTGATACAGCAGAACTTTGAGGAAAAGACCATAGTGAGCGTTGACGTTGCCGACAGGAAACTGCTCGGCGACCTTGACGCAGTATACGGCGGCAGGATATTTCTTGCGATAGACCACCACGAGAGCAGACAGGAGTTTGCAAAATATACTCTTGTAGATTCCGATGCGGCTGCGGCTTGCGAACTTATTTTTCAGATAGCGGAGGAAATGAACGCACAGCTTGACGGTGAGATTGCGTCCTGCCTTTATACAGGGCTTGCAACCGACACGGGCTGCTTCAAGTATTCAAACACGACAAGCAGAACGCATATAATAGCCGCTAAGCTGATGGCTTATGAGTTTGATGTTTCCGGCATCAATTACAAGCTGTTTGATATGAAGTCAAAGGGCAGGCTGGAGCTTGAACAGGCGATAATGCAGGGAATGGAATTCTTCTGTGACGACAGGGTAGCGGTAGTATGGCTGACAACGGAGCTTATGGATCGCTTTAATGGCAGAGTTGACAGCGAGGACTTCAACGGTCTTGCAAGCCTTCCCCGTCAGGTAGAGGGCGTAATTATCGGCGCTACCGTAAAGCAGAAGGGTCCTGCTACGTTCAAGATCTCGGTCAGAACGGCAGAACCGATAAACGCAGGAAGCGTGTGTGCCCTGTTCGGCGGCGGCGGTCACGCCAGAGCCGCAGGCTGTACCATAGAGGGCAGTATAGAGTTTGTGAAAGCAAAGCTGCTGCCTGTATTTGAAAAGGCGCTGAAAGCAAATGAATGAAATAAACGGCGTAATCTGCATCAATAAACCGCAGGATTTCACCTCGTTTGACGTTGTGGCGATAATGAGAAGGGCGGCAGGAACGAGAAAAATCGGTCACGGCGGTACGCTCGACCCTATGGCGACAGGCGTTTTGCCGATATATATCGGCAGAGCGGCAAAGACAGCCGACCTGAATCCTGTCAGCGACAAGAGATACCGTGCGACCTTCAGGCTCGGTGTGACTACCGATACCGAGGACGTATGGGGCAAGGTGCTGACAAAGAGCGAAAAGTCCGTTACGCTTGCGGAAATTACCGATGCGGTAAAGACTATGCAGGGCAATATAATGCAGATACCGCCGATGTATTCTGCGGTGAAGATAAACGGCAAACGGCTTTATGACCTTGCAAGGCAGGGCATTGAGGTTGAACGTGCCGCTCGTCCGGTCACGGTATATTCGATAGAGCTGTCAGACTTCGACGAGGAAAAGTGCACAGGTACGCTTGATATTTATTGCTCAAAAGGAACCTATATCCGCACTATCATAAGCGATATAGGAAAAAAGCTCGGCACAGGAGCGATAATGACCTCGCTTTGTCGCACGATGGCGGCAGGCTTTACGCTTTCGGACTGCCACGATATTGAAACGCTTCGTAATATGCCGCCTGAGGATACCGCAAGGCTGGTACTGCCGACAGAGCGTGTTTTCTCGTGCTATGACGAGATAACTCTTGACGGTACACAAAAGAAGCTGTTTATGAACGGCATGATACTTGACTGCGGAAGAATGGATATTTCATACCCGGAAGGCACCTGCCTGCGTCTTAAGCACGATGGTGATTTTTTAGGCGTGGCAAGGGTGAACGAGGAGAACGGGCTTAAAAGCGTATACCTTAATATATTATCTTGATTTTCCCATTTAATGCGGGACACGGAGGTTTATTCTTGATTGACATTACCGAAAATATAATACCCATCCCGCCGACAGCAACGGCACTCGGCTTTTTTGACGGCTTGCATTTAGGTCATATGAAGGTCGTGGAGGAATGCTTCAGACACGGCGGGCTTTGCCCTGCAATGTTCACGTTTCACAGCGACACGGCATTGCCTAAAAGGGAAAGGATAGAGAACCTGCTCACAAACGATATGAAGCTGGAGAAGCTCGCAGAAGCGGGAGTGCAATATATTTATTCTCCGGATTTCAATTCGGTGTGCGACTACACGGCAAGGGATTTCATCGAAAAGGTTCTCGTGAAGATAATGAACGCAAAGGTCGTTGTGTGCGGATTTGATTTCAGGCTCGGAGCAGGCGGAGGAAGCAACGCCGAAGAGCTTAAATGTATATGCCGTGAGTACGGCATAAAGGTCGTTATAATACCGCCGTTCAGTCTGGACGGATGTGTGGTACATTCAACGGCCATCAAAAATCTGATAAAATCGGGTGAAATAGCAAAGGCAAACAAACTGCTCGGATATGATTTTTCGATAGAGGGCAGAGTGATAGAGGGCAACCGCATAGGCAGAACCATAGGAAGCCCGACCATAAACCAGCGTTTCCCCGAAAACATAGTTATGCCACGTTTCGGAGTATATAAGAGCGTGACATATCTTGACGGCAGGGTCATGCCGTCTGTTACAAACATAGGCGTAAAGCCTACTGTTGACTATAAGGACAGTCCTCTTGCGGAAACGCATATAATGGATTTTGACGGTGATCTTTACGGCAGGACACTGCGTGTTTCACTGCTTGATTTTATACGTCCCGAAAGACGTTTTGACAGCGTAGGCGAGCTTAAAGCTCAGCTTGACAAAGATAAAATCACCGCCAAGCAATAAATACACTGTTTTATCACACAGGTTTCACCTGTGCAGGATAGAATATAGCAGATGTGCGCAGAGGGGTACGGCTATGTACCGATGTTCTGCCGGATACTTCGTTTTAAGGAGCAAAAAATGATAGAAGTAAAGAATCTGACTAAGCGTTACGGCTCTAAAACAGCAGTCAGCAATGTTTCCTTTACCGCAGAAGAAAGCGAGATACTTGGTTTTCTCGGTCCTAACGGTGCAGGAAAATCAACTACAATGAATATCCTTACGGGTTATCTTTCCTCAACGGAGGGCGAAGCAAAGATAAACGGTATAGATATTCTTGAAGAGCCTGTAAAAGCTAAGCAAATGATAGGTTATCTTCCCGAACAGCCTCCGTTATATCTTGATATGACGGTAATGGAATACCTTAAGTTCGTATACGGGCTGAAAAAGTGCAAGCTGCCGATCAACTCGCATTTAAAGGAGATATGCAACCTTGTAAAGATAACCGATGTCAAGGATCGTGTTATCAAGAATCTTTCAAAGGGTTACAAACAGCGTGTGGGTCTTGCACAGGCACTTGTGGGAAATCCGCCGGTACTTATTCTTGACGAGCCTACGGTCGGACTTGACCCCAAGCAGATAATCGAGATAAGAGCGCTTATAAAGAAGCTCGGCAAGAACCATACGGTAATACTTTCAAGCCACATACTCCCTGAGATACAGGCGGTATGCGACAAGATAGTTATCATCAACAGAGGCAAGGTAGTAGCAAACGACAGCGCAGACAATCTTGCAAAGAATATGTCCGCAGATCACAAGCTGGTGATACGCTGTGAGGGAAACCCCGCAGACGTGAAGAAGCTGCTTTCGGCTATTCCCGGTATGGACGAGGTGTTCGTCAACAGGGAGAATGTCGAGGAGGGCGTCAGCGAATACTTCTTAAACGCAAAGCCGGGTACGGATATTCGCCGTGAAGTTTCAAAGCGTCTTGCGTCAAGAAATTACACTCTGCTTATGATGAAGTCCAGTGAGCTTACTCTTGAAGAAGTGTTCCTCAAGATCACAACGGGCGATATATACGGTAATGTCGGCGACAGCGTTGATAAGCTGAAGCTGTCAAAGTAAGCGGAAAGGCGGAATAAAAATGTTTGCAATATTTAAAAGAGAACTGAAGGCATATTTCACATCGCCGCTCGGCTATGTGTTCCTTGCTATTTTTTACGCATTTTCGGGATTGTTCTTTTATATCTTCTCCCTGTCTGTAGGCTCGACCGATATATCAAGCGTATTCCTGATGATGTTCATAGTGCTTATGGTTTTCGTGCCTCTGCTTACTATGCGACTGCTGTCTGAAGACAAGAAGCAGAAGACGGATCAGCTTATTCTGACCGCTCCCGTAAGCCTTTTGTCTATAGTAATGGGCAAATTCCTTGCGGCTTATGCAATATTTGCGATAGGCGTTGCGGTCATGCCCGTATACGGCTTTGTAATGTCGACCTTTGCAACGGTTTCGTGGCTCCCGATATGGGGCAACACCGTAGGTCTTTTACTTCTCGGCGGTATATTCGTTTCAATTGGTCTTTTCATATCATCACTTACGGAAAACCAGATGATAGCGGCAATAGGCGGTTTCTTTATCAATCTTATGATACTGCTTATGAATACGCTGAAAAGCGCACTCCCCAACGGATTTTTACAGGACGTGCTTTCAAGCATCTCGGTATATTCGAGATACTCCGAGATAACAAACGGAATATTCAGCCTGTCAAGCCTGATATTCTTTGTGAGCGTTATCTTTATTTTCCTGTTCCTTACGGTAAGGGTACTTGAAAAACGCCGCTGGGCATAAGCGATGACTATGATAAAGGGATAAAGGAGAAAACGCATGAGTAAAATAAACGAAGCGGCTGAAGTAAAAGAAACAGCGGCTGAGAATAAAACAGATACCGCTCCTGCAGAAAATAGCAACAGCAGGAACGGCAAACCCCGCAAGAATCCGTTCAGAAACAAGAAGTTCAAGTACGGCGGTCTGTCGGTACTGTTCACGGTCATATTTATAGTGGCTGTGGTTCTGGTAAACGTAATAATCACACTGCTCGGCGACAGATTCATGCCGACGGCGGATCTTACCGATTCGGGACTTTACAGCATTGAGCAGTCAACGGTAGATTATCTCAAAACCGTGACCGATGAGGTTACGATAACGGTAACAAGCGAGGAAGCGGCTTTTACCGGAGGCAGTTCTTATTACTATCAGACAAACGAAATACTGAAGAAGATCGCAGCGGCGAATTCCAACATAAAATTACAGTATATTGATGTAGTTTCAAACCCCGGCTTTATAGCAAATTACACCGAAACCATAACCTCGAATGAAATTATGGTCGAGAGCAAGGCTACAAAGCGTGTAAAGGTGCTGACCTACGAGGACTTCCTCAGCATAACCTATAATGAACAGTACCTCAACTATTACGGCGTGAAGCGGCCCGAAAAGGTTGAAGCCAACGCAGAGCAGGCTGTAGTATCCGCTATTATGAACGTTACCGATACAGATCCTGTAAAGGTTGCGGTTTTAACGGGCTACGGAGAAACAGAGAACACTGTTTTACAGAATCTGCTCAAGACAAACAGCTACGTTATCGAATCGGTTAACATTACGCTTACCGACAAGATAAGCGAGGACTACGATTTTGTATTTATGTTCGGACCCGATAAGGATTATTCCGTTGCTGATATAAACAAGCTTGACACATGGCTTGACAACAGCGGTAAATTCGGCAAGAACCTTGTATATGTAGGCAACCCCAAGCTTGGTGATTCACCGAACATTGACGGTCTGCTTGACCAGTGGGGTCTGAAGGTCGAAAAGGGTATCACCTACCAGACAGACGAAAACTACACCTACAGCGGTATGAACACATATCAGGTGCTTTCAGTACCCGATACAGACTTCAGCAAGTTCACAAACAGCTCGCCCGTTCACGGCTACAATATGAGCCCTGTGACATCAAAGTGGGCGGATCAGAACGGCAACGGCAACATTACCGTGCAGTCTATACTAAACACCTATGCAGGTGCTGTTATAAAGCCGCAGGACAGCGGTGATAACTGGTCGCCCGAGAGCGATGCACAAAGAAAGCAGTATTCTGTTATAATGCAGGCGATAAAGACAAGATATGAGGGTACAAATCCCTTCTCCAGCCGTATAGTAGCAATCGGCGGTATGGAATTCCTCAACACATCGTTCCTGCAGACAGCGTCCGTAAACAACTCACAGCTTATTATGAATATCTTCAACGTAAGCTGTAACAAGGAGGAGGGCATTACGCTCACTCCCAAGTCCTACAACACCTCAACCTTTGAGATAACAGACGCACAGAAGAACGGCCTTGTTATAGGCTTCGTCATCGTACTGCCTCTGTTACTGATAATATTCGGTATTGTAATATGGGTAAAGCGTCTGCATAAGTAAGCGAAAGGTCGGCAATGAAGAAAAATACTAAAATAATACTCGGCTCGGTAATCGGCATTGCGGTACTCGGTGCGGCAACGCTCGCACTGGTGCTGACACAGCCGGAGAGCGACAACGCAGACTCAGGCACGTCAAGCAGCGAAACCGTCAGCGTGACCGATTATACGACCGATGATATTTCAACGCTCACGATAAGCAACGAGAGCGGCGAATACACGATAAACCGTTTAGGTAAGGAAAAGTGGGGCATAGATTCGATCCCCGAGGCACTTGCAAACAGCAGTGCATATTCAACCGCAATGAGCAGCGCTGGCGGCATCGGCGCAAAGCAAATCGTTGAGGAAAATGCGACAGATCTTGCCAAGTACGGCTTTGACAAGCCGACCGCAACGGTTAAAATGACGTTCAAGGATAACAAGGCTGAGGATATAACCTGCCTTATCGGTATAAAGTACGAGGGTGAAAACTCGTGGTATGTTAAAACCGACAAGAGCGATACGGTATATCTTGTAGCGAATGCAGGCGTCAGCTTTGCAATGAACAGCGAGCTGTCATACGTCAACAAGGCAACGCTTACAGCGGCTTATGATTCCGAGAATGATAAAGTAAACAGGGTTCGTATTGAGCGAAAGGATCTGGATAAGGATATAGTTCTTGACAAGCTCCCCGAGGAAACCGAAAAGGAGTTTTCGTCAACATACGTTGCTTATGAAATGTCCAGCCACAATAATATCCTTGCAGACGATGAACTCGACAAGGAGGTTATTTACGGTCTGTTCGGAATATCGGCTTCGGATGTGTTCGCCGTATCTCCTACAGACGAGCAGAAGAAGCAGGCGGGTCTTGACGATCCGAACTGCACCGTTACTATGGTAAGCAACGAGGAAACCGTTACCAAGCTCACTTTAGGCTCTGCCGTTTATACTGTTACAAAGAATGATGAAACAGGCGAAGAGATAAAGACGATAACGGGCTACTACGGTATGCTTTCAGGCAAGGACGCAATATATGTGTTCTCTCCCGACTCTCTGCCGTGGCTTACCGCAACACCCGAAAATATGCTTTATAAGCTGTTCCTTACACCTTATATCTATTATCTTGACGGTGTAACGATCTATGACAGCGACAGAAAGGCATATGATTTCACTATTACGGGCGACGCTGACAAGTCAAGCTTCACATACGAAGGCAAGGAGGTAGATTCAGCCAAGTTCAAGGCATTCTATCAGTATCTGCTTTCGGCATACGCAGAGCAGATTTACCTTGACGATCTTACAGGCGACAACAAGTTCATCGCAGGAGTTACCTACGATCATCGTGAAGAAGGCAAGGAAAACGACGTTGTCGAGTTCTATGCGAGCGAGAGCGACCGTACCTGCATTATCGTTGTAAACGGCGATGTCCGCTACAAGGTAAGGCAGATATATGCGACAAGACTTCTTGAAAATCTGAATGCGCTTCTCTCGGGCGGAGAGATAGTATCAGAGTTCTGATGCCGCAGGGCATTTATAATTGATATGTGACGACAGGGGGCGGATCTTAAATTTTGCACGGGATCTGTCCGTCACATACTGACCGTTAGTGCAACGGTGGAGGTTATTATGACAGAGCAGGAATTTTTCACCTACAAAGGTCTTCCTCTTGTAAGGAAAGACAACACTATCTATTATGGCAATATGTCAGACAAATACGTTGCCATGCTGACTGTATTATCCACCCACAAGGTCAAGGATCTTGAAATAGCCGACAAGACAAGGGTACAGCTTATGTCAACCGATCCGAAAACCCCGGCTACAGAGATAATCGCAAAGACGAGCGAAAGAGGCAGTCTTTATGAGGCTCTTGATGTGGCAAGTATATGGCTTTCAAAGAATAATTGATAAAAACCGCTCCGCCGTATTTTTTACGGCGGAGCGGTTTTATGCCGTGTCCGGTTTTAACGATGCTTATAAAAACAGATAAGCCCCCGTCAGAAAGACGGGGGCAACGCTGTTTATATGATATGTTATGCAAATTACTTCAGCAGTGTGATCTTGCCGATGATGGGAAGCTCCTTAGCCTGTCCCTGTGCGGCGTTGATGATACCCATAATCATAAGTACAAGAGTGAAGATACCTCCTACTGCGCTTAAAAGTCCGCCGATTATAAGACCTGCTATAGGAATAATACCTAATATACCTGTTACAACACCTAATGCAAGCTCCAACAGGAACAGTACAAGTCCCTGGTTTGTGTGATAGCGTGCAAACTTTGAGTTAGGGCAAGCAAGCAGGGGAACAAGGAACAGGAATCCGATATAAGCAAGTACGGACATACCCTTGTTATCGTTGATATCCTGCGGATCAAACTGTGATGTTGTATCATTTGTGTTCATCATGTTGTTTACAAAGTTCTGTGCGTTCTGTGTGTTCTGCTGTGTGTTTCCTGCGGGAGCGCCGCAGTTAGGGCAGTTATTAGCTCCGTCGGGGAGCTGGTTTCCGCATTTGTTGCAAAAAGCCATTGTTGTTACCTCCGAATAGTATTTAAACATTCCGTTTTCTTAAATTGCACGGCAAAAGCCGTTACTTAAATTATAAAACGTTTTTTAATAAAAGTCAACATTTTTCGTTTGGAATTAAGCGATTGTTCCGTGAAAATCCGAAATACATCCGTGACCTGCCGTAATTAAAAGCTGTTTGCTGTAAAAATTGTTGCAATCCGCTTGAATATGTGATAAAATATAGCTATTGTAACAGCGGCAGACCCAATATGCCGCTCACCCATTACAAAATAAATGCAAGGAGGAAAGGTCATACCGTTTATGCGGCGGTAAGACCGACATATAAATATGAACGCATTTTCATACAGAGTACAGACATTGCAGCCCTCTGCAATAAGAGAGATACTTAAATTTACGGCAGATCCTGAGGTAATCAGCTTTGCGGCGGGCAATCCCGCTCCCGAGGCTTTCC
>UMCX01053390.1_pt1 | contig 21695 bp, 21 predicted proteins | sample 1964341 | NCBI WGS metagenome assembly UMCX01 (sample SAMEA4835979, study PRJEB28245) | human gut metagenome | biome: gut microbiome; material: fecal sample | place: Denmark | collected 2008
CCCTACGTGGACCGGTACGCTTGTGAGTGTCTTTTTCCACATTATTCAAAAAATCCTTGAAGCCGTTAATGAACTCCGGAGTAATATCTTTGAATGTGGTTTTCTCATCACAATAGATTTCGAGATAACGCAAGCAACTTCTCCAATTACCCCAGTTTCCCTCAGATTCAGGATTCTTGTGTCTTTCTTCAACCATCTTCCGATAGTATTCCAAAAAAGGAGTATCTTCTTTGAATTGGCGAGTGAAAGAATACTCTCCGTTCTGCATTTCAATGAGGCGTTTGGATTTTATAGCCTGAGCGGTTGCCAATGTCTGTCTGTTCTGCTCACGCTCCAGTGGAGTAGTGGCATCGATCAGATAAAGTTTCAAATACTCTTTCTGACGTTTCCCATTTCTGTAGATGTCGAGATACAAGCTCACGTTACCGTTTGCCAACTTCTTTTCCCGTAGTTTTACGGGTTCTTTCTGGATTGTTGTTTTCTTAGTCATAGCCTGTTCCTATTTTAATGAGAGATGTGATTCATTGTCTTCGGGGGACAGATTTTTGTCCCTCGCATCCCTTTCGGGGGACAATCTGGGGACAAAATTACGAAAAAAATATGAAAACAGGCAGAAAGTATGGAGAAAAAGAGAAAATGCAAATTCTTATAAAATCATTGATTTTTCGCACTTTACAGATTTATATTTTCTCTTTTTATGCTTTTCTTTTCTTTGTATCACTTGCCGATGCATCAGGCATACATCATTGAATATCAGCGGCTATTCATTTTAAAAGGTACAAGTCGTATTCTGACAATTGAACGAAGTCGAAAAGGAAATGTAAAGTGTTTACATTTAGTGGCTTTCGTTTATGGGCTTGTACCGCCTTTTTCAGTCTTTTTGTGAAATTTCCTCTACCATGTACAAGATGTTGGTAGACAAAGGATTTTACCGTATATGTTACAGAACGCTTGATTAGTTTTGCAAAGATAATGTTTTTCTTGTAAATCCATGATTATTACTCAAATAAATTTGCTATTTTTGCAATGAGTAAAAGTTTTCATCGTACTGAGTAAAATGTAACAATATGTATAAACGCGCAGAATATCAGTTAATTACATCTCGGATGAAAGAGCCTCGTAGATTCATTCAGGTCGTTATGGGTGCCCGGCAGATAGGAAAATCAACGGTGGTCAAACAAGTGCTGAAAGATTTGGATATGCCTTACCAGTTCTTTTCTGCCGACAATGTTCCGGCTACGAACAGTGCATGGATTTCCGATTGTTGGGCAGCTGTGCGAAGCTTGAAGGAGAGCAAAGGCTGGGGAAGCGTTATTCTTGTTATTGATGAGATATAGAAGATTGCCAACTGGAGTGAGGTTGTGAAAAAGAAGTGGGACGATGATACGTTCCACGACCGTGACATCAAGTCGATTAATATTCACACATACAAAGTTGAAGAAGCAGTTGGAAATTCGAAATATTCATTATCTTAGATTTGTTGGATGTAGTTTTTTATGATATGTGTAGTTTTGAAATAATTTTGAAGTTTTATGATTGAATGGAGTAAAGTCGCTAGCGACATTAATAAATATACCAAGAGTGTCTTCAGAGAGGATGGGCAGACAATTACTGACTCAGAACTTGAAGATGCACTTAACATTCTGTATCATGTTATATACGAAACATCAGGTGTTTATAAGCTTGATAGTTTTTCTCGTACATTTGATGATGCTTTAAATAAGGCGATTTTCACCGAGATTGGAGAAATCAACCCTCTTAGAAATATATCAGTTCTTTTTGATTCGTTTGTCAAACGCATTCATGTATTTGAAAATCATCCAATTCAGGATCAAAATGGCACTTTTATTAAAGTAATATCTCATTTCGGTTTAGCGCAGTTTTCGGGCTTAAACAACTATAATGCACAGGGAGAAAGTTGGCGTGGTGATGGAACAGGTAAATATATTTTATATAAGGCTGTTATCCCACGTAATGATAATACACATCTCGCACCAGACTGGGATAAGGCCGATGTTGCCCAGCATCTGAAGTATGCGCTTGCGGCTTACCTATTCATTGTTCATATTCGTAAGACCCAAATTCTTGCTGTTCATCCGAATTTCTCGCAAGACCCCTCGGTCAACAACCGACAGGCGCTAACAGATGACGATTTAGCAGCATATGATTTTCTGAAGTTCAGCCGTGCATCGGGAGAGTTAAAACGGGATATGATACGTTGCTTTGTGCTTCGTCTTATGGCTAATGTCGGATCAATTGAGGAGTCGGTAATTAAGGCTAAGGTTGATGAGTTCGTTGGGCAGACGACATTAGACGCTCATACTTATTGCCTAAACGGGCTGCATAATAAGGGCAAAATTAAGATTATCAAGGAAAATCCTAAAACTTATAGTCTAACACCGGAAGAACAACAGAGATTAGCAGATTACGCAAACGACTGTAGCCATAATAAGATGCAGTTCATGAAAGATGTTCAAACGATTCTCAACGGTACTGCACTTGCTGCTAAAACAGACGATGTATTAAGGGAATTCAAGAATCTAGTGACACAAAGGTTAAAGAGCGCAGCAATTGTTGTAGACAATGTCGGCCTCCAGTATAACGAAAATGAGAGTGAGAACTCTTTTCTGGAATTCATTAATACAGACATAAAAGACATCGAGAAAAGTAAAAAAATTTACAAAGATATAATTGCTGTATGTGATTCGAATGACATAGTTTACCGGCTATGTGCTGGCTCATTTATGTCTTCGCTCGCATCAACTACCGAGTATAACGGTAATTTTCCGGTGCTTCGGCGTGATGTCTTTCTAGATACACAGGTTATCTTGCTTATACTTTGTGTTGCTTTCGATGATTTCGATCCAGGAAGGTTATATAATTACAAGATTGCACGTGATCTAATCTCGATTGCAAAGAATGATAAGAATGGGCTTTCGTTGAAGTTCGCGAATACTTATATCACGGAGGTAAAGGGACATTTGGCGCAGGCGCTTCAGCTCATAGAAATTGCTGATGCGGAAACTCGTAAATTTACATTGCATACAACCAATGTCTTTTATAATCATTTTGCGGACCTTAAGGAATCGGATAAACTCCCAGATGATATTACGACATTCAAAGATTATCTCTATGTATTGTTTAATCTCGAAGAACAGGATGCAGAAGATGATTACAGAAACTTCTTAGACTATTCTTTGGCGGGTCAAATCGAATATATATTGAAAGAGGCTAATATTGAATTGTTTACTCTCCCCTCGTATGATTATGATGAGACAAAAAAATCAGAAACAGCATTCAATGATGTTCTTAAATACAATGAAAAATCTAATGCGACATTAGAACATGACGTCAGAATGGGCCAATACCTTTTTGACTGGCCAAGTAAGCCTAAATTGTTCTTTATAAGCCGTGACCATTCTTTTGATCTTTATCGCAAGAGGTATGCGGAACTTTATTGTCGTTCCACGCCGTATTTCTGGCAGTTGTTCTCCCCGGTGAATTTTGTCAATTCAATCGATTTACTTGAGATGAAATTTGAACCACAAGTACTCTCAGAGGACCTTCTTTTGCTTGTAGACCGTGAGGGCAGCAAAGACAACGCTAAATATTTTGCCGATGTCAACACTAAGTTAACCAACCTGCCTGGAATTACAGCAGCTGAAAGACGAAAACGACAGAAGTTGAATTTCGAGTTGTTTACTAATAAAAAGTATAATGACATCGAGGAGGATAACTTAAGTCATGCAGACATGATTGCTGACAAATTGAACAGAACATGGGATAGCTTATACAATCATCTGCGTGAAACGTGTCCCAATAGCCTTGAGAAGGCCTTTTCTCCACTTTTGAACGATGATATCTATATATCTGTTATAAAAAATCTTAAGGACTATGTAGAGAGTGTCGAGAATGACTTGGCTACATTGTTCAATAAAATTGATAGTATTATTAACGATAATTTAGATATTGTAGATACTAATTGAAATGAACTAACCAGTAGGGATGTTCCTCTACTGGTTAAACCGTTGCTACAAAGTAAAACAAAAATTTATGAGATATATCGTATTTACAATCATGGCGAGAGTTGCGATAATGCAGAATGGCAAGTAGAGTTTGAACCTGGTACGAGTTTTTAAGATTACTGATAGAAAGAAGAGGAACGGGTGCAATACAGTCTATATTGAAGAATTACCGACAGTAAAAGTATTAAACTAAACAATAGCGACTGTCACTATAAATGTCATTATTTGTTTTAAAAATGTTTCAGTATCATTTACAGTATCACTTTTGCTGTTTTACAGTGTCATTTGTGCTTTTTTGATATTGTAAAATTCTATTTTCCTTTCAACTTCTTCTGTTCTTTTTCAAAACTTTCCAGGAAATGGATTTCCACAGGCGAAAGTTCGTATTGCGTCCGCTTTTTGAACTTATCGTATTCCTGATTGGCTTTTTGTTTGGCAAGTTCAGCGGAGATGGTTCCTGTATGAGTCAAGAACTCCTTGCCGGATAACTTCAAGAAATCATCCAACTTCTGAATCCAGTCCTTCATGTACATCGGCTTGTGCGATTGTGCTTGGAGTTCGGTAAAGTCAAGATACAGACTGACAATACAGTTCAGCGTGTCCAGTTTTTCGGGTGAAAGATAATTCTTGGCTATCTCCGCATCGGTTCGCTTTGGTAAGCCGCCTGTCCGAAGTCAATCCCATAAAATCTTTGTTGGCATCAGCTCATTGGTAGATAACTTCTGCCGCTGTATACCCATGAGCAGAAAAGTGCATTTTGTTCTGTACAGTTTTGAAGAACATTTGCGTCATTTCTGCCCGTGGGTCATAGTCAATGCTGAGCACATAAATTTCCAGCACCTTGCGATAGAATACCTTTTCGGATGAGCGAATGTCACGAATACGGCTCAGAAGTTCATCAAAATAATTTCCACCTCCGGCACGTTTCAGCAGGTCATCGTTCATGGCAAACCCTTTAATGTGGTATTCCCGCAATATCTGTGTAGCCCAAATGCGGAACTGGACACCACGGTATGAATTGACCCGATAGCCTACGCTGATAATCATGTCGAGGTTGTAGTAAGCCACGTTATATTTTTTGCCATCGGAAGCAGTTGTTGCATTTTTGCAACAACTGAATCTTGCTTTAACTCTCCCGACTCGAACATGTTCTTGATGTGCCTTGAAATGGTGGATTTGTTACGTTGAAACAGTTCCGCCATCTGGTCGGCTGTAAGCCATACTGTGTCATTGGAAAGTATGACTTCTATTTTTGTCTGTCCGTCTTCGGTTTGGTAGAGGAGGATATTGCCTTTGGAATCATTCATAAGTGTAGCAACTTTATATTACAATCCATTTGGGACAAGTCCGAGCCGATTAATAGATTCATTTACGAACTGCAAGGCTTCATGTATCCTTAGCACCTCTGTGTAATCCCAAAATTTCACTTCTTCTTTTATGGGGAGCGATTCTATCTCTTTTTTAATCCGTTCAATCTGTTTTTGGTCTGTCACGGCGACAATGCCTTGAACCGCTTTGTTGTTCTTGGCTTTCATTAAGTTTAGTATCAGGCTGTCGATAGAGCCGGAAGTTTGAACTTCAAACACATAAATCACGCGCCCCATGTTCCCAATGGTGACTTCCCATATTGTATCGACCACCGCGCCTGCGGCAACTTTCTTTTCAACCTCAGCCCGGAAACCTAGGCAATGACCGATTTCTGCCACTTTGTCCCGGATGTCATTGTGGATGAAAGTCGCATCTTTTTTGCTCGTAGCAATAAGTTCTTCTTCCTTGTCGGAAATGGTGCAGTCTATAGAATCGTCTTGTAACTCATTCCAGATAAAAGAGTTTAGTGCCAATAAATCGCAGATTTCATTATATCCGTATTCCTGGGACTTCGCGAGCAATTCCCGTCCGATGCCGGATAGCTGTGCATACATTTTCCCGTCCAATCTTGCCTCATAGCGTGGGAGGTTATTAATGTTCAAAGTTTTAAATCCGGTGTATGTCTTTTTATTCCAAAGTAAATATTGCGAGGGATAAGTTTTGCATAACAGCTCGCTCATAATAGCCGGACCAATACCTTTAATCTTTGAACGAAAATCATCCCATCGCTTTTCAATGTCGGCTTCTCCATAAATCAAATTGGCGAATTGTTTACGGAGCAATTCAATCCCATTGGCTTCTATGATATTATCAATTTGATAATGCTTATTGCCCCACATAGCCATGGCCCATAGGGGTGAAAGATATTCGAACAAGTCATCTTCCGACAAGGAAAGAAGCCGCTCTTTGGTGAAGGCGTGAGTTTTTTGCTGCGCCTCCATCTGTTCTTGTTTTGCCTCATTGGCTACTGATGGATTTTTCGTCAGCCATTCTTTATAAGAAGCGAGATATTTTGTCAACTTCTGTTCGTTCATCCTATATATTGCGTTTATTATATTTTACATTAGGTTCTGCCGCCATTGAGTATGAATTTTCCTGCAAGCTATACAATTTTGGTTCATTTGCAGTATTTTCATTGTCCGACCATTGTTCACATTGACGGATAACCGTTTCCAATGCGTTGGCAGCTTCTTCGGGAGGATAATGGTATTTCTTTAATAGCCGTTTTATCATTTTACGCATACCAGCCCGTGCCGATTCCTTTTTCTGCCAGTCTATTGTGCGATTTTTCCGAAGAGCTTCCGTAAGTTCTTTGGTCATGGCAACCAATTGTTCGTTGGTATATACATCTTGCACAGCTTGCGGCTTCGTCAAGGCATCATAGAATGATTTTTCTTCTCGTGTAAGACCTAAGTCGTTCCCAGCAGATTCGGAAGACGAGATTTCTTTTGCCAAATTCAAAAGTTCCTGTATTACCTCTTCGTTGGTAAGCAAACCTTTCAGATAGGAGGACAAGGAACGGTTCAATAGGTCAGAAAACTTTTCAGCTTGCACAATGTTAGTTTTTTGGTACAACGATACACGTTCTGCCAACAATCTCTTCAGGAGTTCAACCGCTATGTTTTTCTCCTTCATTTTTGATACTTCTTCTAAGAATGCGGTGTCAAATAAAGAGAATTCTGCTTTGACATCTGAGAACAGGTTGATTACCCCGTCACTTTTTACGCTCTGTTTTAGCAATTCGCTAATTCTTGCATTGATTTCTTTCTTTGATACTTTTCCCTTGCCTGTCATTCGTGAGAGAAGGGTTCGGACGGTTTCAAAGAAAGCGGCTTCGTAGCGTTGTTGCTCATTTAGCAGACTACGGCATAATGTGATAGAGTTATGCAGTAGCATAGCTTCCTTTAGGAATGTTTGTTGCTTCTCTTGTTTGTCGGGCGACATGATAAAGTTCACGCCACCTTTAATAATTTGGGCACATTCAGCATCCGGTGCGGTTTGAAAATGACTGTAATCATAGCCATGAAACAGGTCACGGCATACTTCCAGTTTCTCTTTGAATTTAAGCAGAGCTGTTTCTTTAATGTCGGGATTACCGAAATTCTTGCGGTCGCGCCGGGTATAGTCGTGCATGGCTTCTTTCAGTGCCTTGGCTATTCCTATATAATCAACCACTAATCCGCCAGCCTTTTCGTTGAATACCCGGTTTACACGGGCAATGGCTTGCATCAGGTTATGTCCGTTCATAGGTTTATACACATACATGGTTGCCAAAGAAGGAACATCGAAACCTGTCAGCCACATATCTACTACAATGGCTATCTTCATTGGATCGTTATCGTCCTTGAAGCGTTTGGCAAGCTCTTTCTTGTACTGTTTGTTGCCAATGATGTTGTGCCATTCCTCTGGGTCTTTGTTGCTTCCGGTCATTACCACCTTTACTTTTTCTCCCCAATCGGGACGGAGTTCCAATATCTTGTGATATATACTCATGGCAATGGTACGTGAATATGCCACAATCATGGCTTTCCCGGTCAGTTCATGTTGGCGGTTTTCCTCATAATGTTTCAGAATATCCCGGCAAAGGGAGTCTATTGTGGCTGGAGCACCCAAAATTTCCTCCAAATGCGACATTTCTTTCTTGCTCTTTTCAATCTGCTCTTCTGTTGCCCCTTCCTCTGCGAGAAGTTCATATTCATCATCAATAGCTTTAAGGGTGGCTTCATCCAGATTCAGATTGACTACACGCGATTCATAATATACCGGGCAAGTGGCTCCATCAGCCACAGCTTGTGTCATGTCGTAGACATCAATGTAATTACCGAATACTTCTACGGTATCACGGTCTTTGGTGGAGATTGGTGTTCCCGTAAAACCGATATAAGAGGCATTGGGCAGGCAATCGTGAATGATTCTTGCAGTGCCTATGACTCGCTTGGCTACATTTTCGCCTTTTTCATTCTTTGTCATTCTGATTTTCTCTTCAAAGCCGTATTGTCCACGGTGGGCTTCATCAGTCATGACTACGATATTTTTCCGCAAAGAAAGAGGCTCATCCGATTCCTCAAACTTCTGCATGGTAGTGAAGATTATGCCGTTTGCTTCCCGTCCGGACAGTAGGGATTTCAAATTTTCCCGGCTTTTTGCCTGTATGGGAACTTGGCGTAAGAAGTCTTGGCATTTAGAGAATTGAGTATAGAGTTGGTCGTCCAAGTCATTGCGGTCAGTAATCACAACAATGGTCGGCTGTGAAAGTTCTTCTTGCAGCAAGTGGGCATAGAATACCATTGACAGTGATTTCCCGCTGCCTTGCGTATGCCAGAACACACCGATTTTTCCATCATTTCCAATAGCTTTCTTTGTGCGTTCTACAGCTTTCTTTACGGCAAAGTATTGATGATAGGCAGCTAAAATCTTGGCAGCTCCAGATTCATCTTTTGAAAAACAGACAAAGTTCTTGAAAATGTCTATCAAGCGTTCTTTGGAAAATATCCCTTCAAAAAAGGTATCATAATCGGCAAAATCCGTGCTCTCATAATCACCGTCTTTGGTTTTCCATTCCATATATCGGTCTTCCTTGCTGGTGATTGTTCCGGCTTTGGAAGAAGCCATATCACTCATCACGCAGAATACGTTGTATATAAATAAGGATGGAATCTCCTTCATATAGTTCCGCAGTTGAAGATATGCCTCTGATGCATCTGTTTCTTCTCGTGAGGGTGATTTGAGTTCAATGACAACAAGCGGCAACCCATTGATGAAAACAATCATATCGGCTCGCTTTTCTGAATTCTCTACAAATGTCCACTGGTTGGCTATCTGAAAATCGTTTCGATTGATGTATTCATAGTCAATCAAATAAACTATTTCGTTGCGTTGCTCTTTTCCGTCAAAGTAAGAAACTTCTACGCCATGCTGAAGATAGTCCATGAAAAGCTCGTTCTTTTGAGTCAGGCTTCCGGTATCTATGTCTTTCAGCTTGGCAATAGCCTCGTGGATGGCAGTTTGTGGCTTGCTTGGATTTATTGTGGTCAAACTATTCAACACCTGTTCTTCGTAGAACGGCACATAATAATCGCGTTCTATGTCCGGACCATATAGATGCTGATACCCCATGTTTTCGTACAGGGTAATCAATGCGTTTTCATAACTTCCTTCTGTGAATGACATATCGCTAATTCTTTAAGTTGTTCAAGTAAGAATAGTAAACTTCTTTATACGCTTCGTAATCTTGCTTATATAGGGCTTCAGAAGCAGAGAGAATCACACCGCCTAACTCCAAAGGATTTTCTTCATCAAACAATTCGTTGAATGGCTGGCAATCTTCGTAATGGATGCGTGAATTGGGTCTGTTGGAATTGGTATAAACGTGCAGAATAAAACCTCCTATTACATCTGTCGTTTTGTATGCTAATAACGCTATAGTCTTGTCAAAGGGGGTATGTTGTTTATCTTGCCCATGTGATGCAAAACCTGAACTATTTCTCATTTCACTGAGCTTTTGGACAACAGATGCAATCCGTCTAATCAATTCTATTTTGTCCGTTTTGTGTAATTCGTCTGTGAACATATTTTCCAATGTCAGTTTCACCAAAGTTTGAAACTGCCAATCAGTATTGTATGCGACAGCTTGATTAGTAAGAATTGTCTTGCAAAGACTTTCTATCATGCTTTTGCAGACTTCAATGCATAAATCAGGATTGGTTTCAATCATACTTTCAATGGTCGAAAGATGATCATTCAAGTAATTGAAACTTGGCATTTTACTAATATGTTCACGAATCCATTTCATATAGGTGTTTTTATGCGGCTATGTTTAAATTGCCATTTATCCGGCGGTTCAGCTCGATTTTGTCATCAAGGGACGAAAGAATATCAGCAATACGCTTTTGTTCTTTAAGAGGAGGAAAAGGTATTTCAAATTCTTTTATCTGCTGTGCATTTAGATTTTGTTGTGCTCCACCATTTGCAAGTGATGCAAGGTAGGCATAATTATTATATAAAGCATAATAAACAAACCTATAATCAGCTATGGCAGAATCTATGTTTAGATTACAACACGCTTGATTGGTTGTTAGTGGAATCTTTGCAATGGCTGTTTTCCCTGCTGTTGCCCCATACATTGCAACAATTACAGTATTTGCATGAACCCATTTAGCTGATGAATTATTAAGTCCTTCATCTGTTATTGTTCTTTCTGTTTCATAAATGCGACAAAAATTTATTTCTTTGGTATTAAGCCAAGGAATATTCCCACCATAATATTCTGTAACAGTACTTTTAGGAGTACCTCCACTACATATATTTAAGCATATATGCTGTATTTCGATTTTATCGTATTTTCCCATAATTATCAATCATTTTGTTCGTAATAATAAGAATAGTCGATGCCTTTCATAAACATCTCACGGTCATCTATTTTAGTGGTCAGTGCAGATTTTACCAGAGTTTTGATGTGGGTGCTGTCTGCCACACTTTCGCGCATGGCGGTCAGATATTCATTTTTGTCTATCTGACTCCAATCCACACATCGCTTGAGAGACCGTTTAAGTATCAAATCAAGCCAGATTCGGGTTGTGCGACCGTTCCCTTCCATAAAAGGGTGGGCAACATTCATTTCAACATATTTGTCCAAAATCTCATCAAAGGTTGTTTCCGGCATTCGCTCAATGATTTGCAACGTTTCAGGGAAATGCATACAGTTCGCGAAAGTAAATCCGCCTTTTGAGATGTTCTTGGTGCGTATCTGCCCGGCAAAATCATACAGTCCGCCAAAGATATATGCGTGAATCTGTTGCAAACATTTCAGACTGCCCGGTTCAAGGCGTTGCAATAAACCGCTTTCATACAGTTGATATGCTTTCTTACGGCTCTGTCCGTCTAAAGTATTGTCGCTATACGTGAACCAATCAAGAAATTCGTTTGCCCTGTTATTGGGATAATGTTTGGCTAACAGAGCAACCTCTTCACTGTTAAGCACATCTGCCTTACGCAATTTGCCGTCGGGAGCCTCGAATTTGAACTCGTGAGTGTCACTCACGAGTTGGATGCCGCTTTGTTTCAACTTTCGTTTTATCCATCGCCAATAGTTTCCAGCTTTCGTATAGTCCGGTTCGTTGTTGATGGCCCGTACTAAATCAATGGCAGAAAACCACCAGCAGTTGTTTTCGTCATCCCATACAGCCCGTACTTCACGGTCATTAAAGAAGCGTATGGATTTCTTATGTTGTTTTCCCGAATCTTCCATAAATGAGAATTTAGCGGTTCAAATTTATATTTTTAACGACCCATTTCCCGTTTCTTTTTCCGTTTTCCCGTTCCAGCAAGCCACGCTCTATCAAAGAAGGGGTTATTCGCTTGACTGTTCGGAGAGATTTGCCGATATGTACGGCAATCTCAATTTGAGTAGCTTCGGGATTATCTTTGAGGAATTTCAGCAGGGCAATCTCATCCAAAGTGCAATTCAAAGTGTCACTTTGGCTCTTTGAATCATTGGTGTTGGCACTTTGGATGGCTGCGATATGCAGCGCCCGGTTATGCAACTCGTTTTTTTCGCCAAACAACAAGTTTCTGAAAAACAGTTCCAAGAATGATGTTGTGGCGGAGATTCCTTTTGCGTAGTTGTTGTAATTAGACCTGACCAATGCATTCCTGAAATACCATGAGTGTTCTTGAAATACGCTGTTGTCAAACGTAAATCCAAAGGTATGGAGGTATTTCATGATAAATACAGCTGTGGTGCGCGTATTGCCTTCTCCGAAAGGGTGGATTTGCCAAATATCCGAAACAAACTTACAGATATGCTTCAATGCTTGGTTGGCGTCAAGTGACGGATAATCTACACTCTTTTCTTGTCTGAAATCGTATTCGAGCGTTTGACGGATTAACTCATGGTTGGAGTACAAAACAGTATCTCCGTCAAGTACCCATTCTTTCTTGGTTATGTCATAATCGCGCAATCTTCCTGCAAATTTGTACAAGCCTTCAAACAGTCGTCTATGGATGAGTATCAGATAATCCGGCGTGAACGAAAAGGATTTCTCGGACAGTATCTCGGTAATTCTTGCAGATACTTTATCCGCTTCTTCGGTTCGTTCATTCTCTACGTCCTTTCTGTTTGCTTTTGATTGATAATAGCTGTCAATCAAGTGTTTTACCTCGTCAATAGTAATGTCGCCTTCGATGTGTCTGCCTGCCGTCTGTAGCAAATACTCCGATGGTTTAAGGCCGTCAACGCCTTGCAGACCGATTGCGGTTTGCCACGCTTGAGCCTTTTCCTTGCTATCAGGTTCGCCTTGCCTTATATATTTGTCAAAATCACTCATTCTGTTTCATTCGGTTAAAGTATTAACATTCAGTTCGCCAGACATTAGTCGAGGTAAGAGAGTATCACGTTGCTCTGTAAGGACAATGTTCTCTTGTATTTTTTCGAGTATTAAATCATACATTATATTTGCAATAGTACCATATCGGTTTAAAATATGACGAGGAGGTATAATAACCTTTTGTTTTATAGTTTCTATGGGACTTAGATTTAATTGAGCAGTACCTTTTGCCAAATAAATTAGTCGATTTTTAAATTCATCTCTACGAAATAGAGTATAGGCAAACATTCTATCCATTTCTTTAATAGGCTTTATTTTAGCTACTCGTTGGTTGAGTAATAAATTGTTATAGCCGACTAAACAAACTCTGCCAATATTACCAGTTAGTGATAATAGCATATCTCCGATTTGTAGAAAACAATAGTGAGGCATTTTAATTGGTACTTCATTGATGTAGCTCGCTCCTGAAATATCAAGATACCCATCTTGTACTGCTTTTATGGTAATAAGGCGATATTCTCCTTCTTCAACAAATGTATCGGACTTGAAAGCAAATCCAGATTGTAATTCTATCAATTCATTTAAAAGTCCAACTTTCCAGCCTGCTGGTATCTTTCCAAGTTCTGAATCCACAAATTTCCCGTCCTTGAACGGCTCGAAATCCACGAACCAAGCCTTGAACAACGCTTGCGCCTGCTGCTCTAAATTGCCATTTCTGCGTTTATTTTTTCGTACAGAAAGGTTATGAGGTTTATATGTATAATATCCTGTTTTCATTTCAACTGATGAATTTGCGGTGAGAAAGTTTCACGTTCGTTTGATTGACCATAGCATAATGCATGGTCGTGTCAATCTTGACATGCCCAAGCAAGCGTTGTACCTGTTCAACGGGCATACCCTTGTCGATTGCCATCGTTGCAAGAGTTCTTCTGAATTTATGAGGATGCACACGGACAATCTTTGCTTCACGTCCGATTTTCCGTAAACGGGTTTCCACTCCCGATATTTCAAGGCGGTTATGTGGTTTAGCCAATGAAACAAAGAGAGCCTTGTTGCGGTCTTTACGTGTAGCAAGATATTGCTGGAGATGAATTTTGGCACGGGCATTGAAATAAACAATCCTTTCTTTGTTTCCCTTGCCAAATACGATACATTCACGCTCATTGAAGTTGATATCCTCCCGGTTTAGTTTTACCAGTTCGCCTACACGCATTCCAGTAGAAGCCAGCAAATCAATAATTGCCAAATCACGAATCTGTTTGCAGTTATCCCGCAAATGTTCAAGATTCTCATCCGTAAGTACCTCCTTCACCTGTGTGCCAGTCTTGACTTTATGGATTCTGCGTACCGGGCTTTTGATAATGTAATCCTCTTCCTCAAGCCATCCGAAGAAAGAAGATAATATGCGGCGTATGTTGTCAATTGTCACCTTGCTGGATTTGTGCTTACGTTGGAAAACTGCTAAGTAAGCCCGAATATCCTCAGTGGTATAATTGATGACTTTCTTTGGCATGGTTTTGAAGAGTTGCCGGATGGTAGAACCATAATACTTAATGGTAGGTGTAGTGCATCCTTCCACTTGTTTGGCAGACAGAAAGATTTCAAGCAGACGCTCATTGGTGGCAATTTCCTCATGTTGTGCCTTTTCTTCGTCTTGCGTAATGGTATATTTGCTGACCACTTGCAGTAGCACACCATTCAGTTGGGCTATCTGTTCTACACTTAAAATCTCTGTCATTGCATTGCTGATTTCTTGAATTAGTTTTTCTTTCATATTCTTCGCTTATTTGATAATTGTATCTCCTAATTGAAGAATGTGGCTCATTCAATTTATTTTATAATGAATCCAATGCTTTTCAATTGTTTTCTGATTTCATCTTCCAGTTGATGTGACTGGACAAACATATCGGAAAGTTCTGAAGTAAGCCGTTCCATTTTTTCTTGAAACGGTTCGCCGTCATCCTCTACTTCTGCAATTCCTACATAACGTCCCGGAGTAAGTATATAGTCTTGCTTTGCTACATCTTCAAGTGTGGCTACGGCACAATATCCTTTTTCGTTTTCCAATGCTCCGGCTTCGAAATCTTCGAATGTCTTGGCTATTTTCATTATATCGTCCTCTGGCAGTTCCCGAAGTTTCCGCGTAACCATTGTTCCCATATTGCGAGCATCGACAAACAGGATTTTCCCCGTTTGTTTCTTCGTCCTGTTCAAGAACCACAGTGATACGGGTATGCCTGTAGTATAGAACAACTGGGAGGGCATAGCAACAATTCCTTCCACCAAATCAGCCTTGATGATATTTTCACGGATTGTGCCTTCACCTCCCGTCTGTGAAGAGAGTGAACCATTAGCAAGCACCATACCGATTCGCCCACGGGGTGACAAGTGGTGAATCATGTGCTGAAGCCAAGCAAAGTTGGCATTCCCTGCGGGTGGAATCCCATACTTCCAGCGTACATCGTCCTGCAATTTATCCGCTCCCCAGTCGCTGAGATTGAAGGGAGGATTGGCAAGGATAAAATCCGCTTTCAATGTCGGGTGCAAATCATTGAAGAACGTATCTGCGGCAAATTTCCCTAAATCAGCTTCTATGCCACGAATAGCAAGATTCATTTGAGCCATTTTCCATGTGGTCGGGTTACTGTCTTGCCCGAACACGGAAATGTTGTTGATGTTACCTTGATGCCTTTCAATGAATTTGGCAGACTGTACAAACATACCTCCAGAACCGCAACAAGGATCATAGACACGACCACTGTATGGCTGAAGCACCTCAACCAATGTACGGACAATGCAAGCTGGTGTATAAAACTCGCCAGCCAGTTTTCCTTCCGCCTCGGCAAATTTGGAAAGACAATATTCGTAGGTTCGTCCCAATATGTCTTTGGTATCGCCATGTTCTTTCATTTGGATATTGGTGAACAAATCCACGACATCGCCCAAACGCCGTTTGTCAAGTTCCGGACGGGCAAAGTTCTTGGGAAGAATACCTTTCAATCGTACATTCTCTTTCTCAATCAAGCGCATGGCGTTGTCAATTACCGTACCTACTTCTGGTGTATGAGCAGCTTCTGTCACAACAGACCAACGCGCTTCTTGGGGAACAAAGAAGATGTTTTCCGATGTATATTCATCTTTGTCCTCTTCGAAGCCGTCACCCTCAGCAACCAATGCATTGTATTTTGCCTCGAAACGGTCAGAGATATATTTAAGAAAAATCAATCCTAATACGACTGATTTATATTCCGATGCATCCAGATTGCCTCTTAACAAATCTGCTGCTTTCCATATTTCTTTTTCAAAGCCAATGTCGGCTGTATTAGTCTTAGCCATATCTTTATTTTGTTTTATCGTTTATCAAATCCTTCACATCTACATTCAGAATCTCTGCTATCTGAAACAGTACCTCCAGACTTGGCTGCCGCCTGTTGCAAACGTATGAGTTGACAATGCAGAAACTTTTGCCAAGCTTCTCTGCCAGCCATGTCTGTTTGATACCACGTTCTTCAAGCACTTCTTTTATTCGATTCATGGGTTTGTCCATTGTCTGTTATCTTAGTTCTGTTTACAAAGGTATAAAATATCATGCTATAAAAAGAGAAAAGAGGAAGAAAACTCTCCCTCTTCGCTCAAATTCATTCAAATGTCGTTCAATCAAGCATGGATAGCTTCCAACGGTGCCGCATAGCAATCGTTACCAAACCGATGATTGGTCGTAGGTTTCAATCCTAACAGGCGATAATCGACTCGCATGTCATTCTCGATGCCGAGGTAGTAGAAACCGTAGAGTGGAGCATACTCCTTGAAGAAACTTACCAGGTCCAACAAATTCTCTTGGTAGTTTTTCTCGAAGGCATGGTTCACTAAGATGATACAACGGTCAGGAAAACCGTTGACACCCTTGCTGTATTCCCACAGGCGGAAATACAGCTTCACGTCCTTTTCGTGGATGTCAATGCAACAACCGTTACAGGTCGGATTCACATACACGCTGTTACGATACCCGAACTTCTCGCAGATGTAGAGTTCAATGTCTTTCACAAAATTCTTGTCAATCATAATGTTGAAATTTAAAGTGTGAATAAAAAGATTTGTTATAATCGGAAGCCACGCTTGCGTTTGGCTTTCTTTCTCCGTTTCAGTTCCGCTTCAAATGCTGCCTCGTCTGAGGTGTTGGATGTCGGTGTCGGCATGAACAGTCCCAATCCCGCAGAATGTGATTCTTCAAAATCAGATGCCCGTTCTTGTACAGGAGATGCTGGTATGGCATTTTCCCTGACTGTTTTCCGATATGAATAGGAGGGAGCGTATGTGTTTCTTTCCAGCTGGCGGTCAATAGCCAGATAGCTGAACTCCCGACTGATTTTTGAACCGGAAAAGGTATATTTCCCATATCCGAACTTTACCCCTTGAATGTCCCGTGTGGTGCGGCTAACTTTGAACCTCATGTCAATGCCGTATTCGGCAAGCGCGTCTTTCAGCTCGTTCCAGCTTTGGGCATTCTGCACTTCCGCTTTCAATGCCTTGTAGATTCGGTGCCTCGCCTTGTCGTATGGGCGCAACCGTTCTTCGTTCACATGGTCTTTGCCTTGGGCAAAGTGCAGGCGGTATTTTGCCGTTAGCATCTTGCAGACCTTCTCGTTGCGATAGCGATCGTTCTTGTCACTGATAGTTTTGCCGTCATTGCCCACACGGTTGAACACGATATGACAATGTGCGTGCCTGCGGTCTGTATGACGGGCTATGATGTATTGTGTGTTTCGGATACCCATCCGTTCCATATACTCACGGGCGATTTTCAACATGAGTGCATCATCATTCCTTAGTCGCAGACTATCTTCCGAGGAGAAGCTGAGCGATGTATGTCCGACAACATTTTTTACCTTATCATTCAGCAAGGATTGCAGCTCAAACTGCTCAGCCATCTGTTCCGGTGAACCTTCCAATCCGACAGCTTCCAGAAGTCTTGCCTTTTCTTCTTTTAGCACATAGCGTACGCAGCCACCGAAGGAAGTTCCTTTTGTCAGTTTACCTATCATCTTTCAGTTGTTTGATGAGTTGTGAAATATGGTTCGAAATCTCCACGCAGTGGTCAGCCACGGCAAAGAATCCGTAGGTGTTTGCCTGTTTAGCCAATTGGTTCAGATTAGTACTTTCGCCAATCAACTGACGGATGATATGCAAGTGGTCGCAGGTGATACGTTCTCGTACCGACCCATGTTCAATGAGTGAACGTATGACCTCGCTTTTACTTCGTTTGCTGCGTCTGCTTAATGCTCCTAACCACGCCAACTGGTCATCGGTTAGGCGTAATGTAATCGTATTTCTCTTGTTCATCTTCATTGCTTTTTAATTGTTGCAGTTGTGACCATCGGGAGCTGTTCCACCGGACTTCAGGGTGGGCAAGTTGTCGGGAAATGTAATACACCGACATAAACTTGCTTACCCTAAAAAGTTACGGTTTTCAGTCCTTACGGTCAGTATTGAAAACCCTCACTTTCGGTATGCCCGAAACTTTGTTCAGGAGCTGTCCCGTTGTACGTTTACCAACTCCAAGCCAAGCGTTTCAATCAATGTTTTTAGGTGCGGATTCTTCCTGCTCATCGCTTGGAGAATTGCCTCGTCCGGCTGGATTTGCAGCAGGTAATCGGCAATGTCGTACCCTTCATTTCGTTCACTTTCGGGGGCATTTGTTTCGAGATAGTCGAAGAGTTGCACCTCGATTCCATGATTCCGCATCATCCCTATTTTGCTTTGCCAATAGCTGGTAGCTCCTAAATCGGGAAACAAGACGGTACATCTTTTCGTCAAAGCCGAAAGACTGCTTTCATTGAAGCATCCGTTCTTTCCGCCCGAAGCGAGCCATAGATATTGTGGCAGATAATAGGAGGCGATAAGAGCTGTTTTCTCACTTTCGACTAATGCAACCGGACGGGTTTTATCAGTCGACAACAGGTGCTCGCCAAAGAAACATTGCTTCAGGTTAAAACCGGATTTATAGAGTAGGGAGTGCGCCCAAGTGATGTGATTGTGTGGCTCTTTTACTCTCTTTCCGGTTTCTGGATTGTAAAGCATTATCTTGCCTGTACGAACTTGGTTGTTGTGGTCAATCTGCCAAAACACGGTTGCTCCATCCCAATATCTGGATGAACCGACGCGATACTTTTTCATAAGGCTCATGGCAGATGATTCTCCAAATTGGGAGGCCAGAAACTGATACAGCTTATTCGTTTTATAGCATTTCAAAGACCGCTTGACTATTTCTTCGTTGATGAAAGAAGTAGGAGTTGTCTTTATCTCACCTGGTTTCGGCAGAACTGACGAAGAACCTTTTTCAAGCAACATTTGTTTCGCTTCAGGTTTTTCATCAAAATAATTCCGCGGCGTGAAATGATAACCGCACTTCTGTTCATGGTCGCATCGCCCTACATGGTCGGGGAAGGATATTTGTTTCTCCGTATCGACATATCGAGAGAAACACCTCTTGCGATGGCAGGCAGGACACGTATGTCTGGTGGCAATACCTTTGTATGGCTCTAATATAAATCTATGTGCCGTCATTGTTTCAGTTCTTTTATGTGTGTCGTTATTGTCACTATTGTTGTTTTCAAGGTTGAAAGTGTCAAAAGCGACAAAAACGTCACGGGTTAATCTTTGAGTATTCTCCATGTTTCTCTTTGCGGAACAGGATGCCGATGTTGTCGTTCAGGAACCGTTGCAGAGTACGTTCCTTCATGCCATTCTGTTCTGCAATATGTGTCGCCTGTGCCGTGGTGAACGTACAGGGAAGCTGGCCGACAATGGTTTGTTGCTGGCTATTCAATACCACTTCGCTGATTATGTGTTGTACGCTCAAAGCGGACTCCTTGAAATACTCCGTCAGCCGTATGGCACGTTCCACAGTCAGCAAGTCAATGTAGGTTTTATCGCATTCACCACAAGTCCACCGTGCCAGTTGAATAATCAGACAGAAACGGATGATGTATATTTCCAGCTTGCAATAAATGCTGACAATCGTGTCATTCCCTTCACGGTCGCATAATTCTGAGAAACGATGCTGCCATTCATATAGCCGTTTCTTTGCCTCTTCATCAAAGTGCAGGATATACGGTTCAACTTCTCCCTTGTCGTTGTAATTGCATTCCAAGCAGATAAACTTGTCAATGATGGCGTGCCATTCCTGTTCAATATCAGCAGGCAGTTCCTTATCATTCCAACGGGCTTTCTGTTGGAGATTGGGCATCACGAAAAGAATGCGGTCAATGAATCCGTTGCTTGAGCGCTCTCCTTTTGCCAATTCACCCAAAATCTTCTTCTGAATCGTACCAATGACCGATATGTACGGACGTTTGATGAAGATGGAACTCTTTGCGCTCTTACGGTCGGAGATGGTTGTCTTTGCACTGAAAACCGAAAGCCAGAACTGTTCTTCCGAACCGTTGTTGTATCGGTTAAAGTTCTTGAACCATGCGGACAACTCGTCTGCCCACAGGCAGAGTCCACGCTTGTTCTGCGCATGGATAAGACTCAGTCCTTCGGGCGTAACGTCCGATACAAGGAAACGTCTGCGGACGGGTTCCATTGGAAATTGCTCATATCCGTTTTCCGTCCGTTCTTTCCGGCTCATGCACATCTGTCGTTCATACTCGGCATACGCTTTTTCGTATTCCTGATTCTGCTGGTAATCAAAATCAAGGAATGGCTTCATGGCGAAGCTGAGCGGATGACTTTTATTCGCTCCCGGTCTGCCTATCAATGCCATGTAGAGGATAGGACTTTCATGCCAACCTTGTTTGATTTGAACAAGATGGGTATTCCCGATTCCTACGGCGATGGCTGTAAGAATAGAGGAGGCAATATAGTCCGTAGGATAGCTGTGGCATTCATGTACCTCTCGTATGATACGTTGGATGCGGCTCGGAAAGATACTGACGGGAAACTCGGTACCTGCCAGCTTCATGCTCATATCAATGGCTTTGTCTACCATCAGCATTGGGTCAATCGCTTTCTTTTCCATCGTCAAAAAAATTAAAAGTTTGTGCGGTGCTTAGGTTTGCGACGCATTCCATTTTGCATATTTGCCAACACCTCGTCATAATTTTGTTCCGAAGTTTTCTTCCGTCCGTTTTCAACCCATGCCAAGAGTTCATCCTCGTAGAAGTAGAGTTTCTTACCTTTCTTGTAAGCTGGCAATATGCCTTTCCGTACCAATGTATAAATCGTGGCTTTTGCCTTGTGGATGATGCGGCAGGCATCTTCGATTTCAATTAGCACACGCTTTTCGGACGGTGACGGTTTCAATTCTGACACCATCTTTTTCAATTCAATGACCTGTTCGGTCAGATAACCTACCGCTTCGGGTAGCTTATCAAAGGTGATTGCTTTCTCATTTTGCATCATATTACGTTGGATTTAGTGATTTCTGAATTAGGCAGATTGCTTCAAGGTGGTGTCAATCTTGATAGTACACTTCCCGTCCAATCTTAATTTGCTTTTCAATGTGGAGATTTCGCTCTCTTTCAACGCTTCTGCAAATACGCGTTTGATGAAAGTCGCTATTTGGATTCCACTCTTTGAGAACTGATAGCCGATATTCCATCCGAAGTGCATCAGGTCAATGGTTCGGATAGCCGAGTTCACTTTGACGGTACGTGCATTCTTTGGAATATCCTTATCCGCATGGAACAGACAGATGTACTCGCAAAGAATGTTCAAGTCCTCTTCTTTCATATAGGGAGCGAATGACTCGCGTGTGTAGGTCAGGACTGTGGCGAGCTTCTCTTGCTCGGCTTGTTCTTTGGCTTTCATAGCCGATAGCCGGATTTGTGCGTAATCCATGCCGAGTGGAGGATTTGTGTCCGTTTCTTTGTTCAAAGGCTTTTCTTCTGTCGTTTCTTTGCTATCCTCGGTTTTAATCTTGCATTTCTTCCCATAGTCTGGGAACTTCATAAAGAGAGTTTCAAAGAATGGGGAA
>UMCX01045447.1_pt1 | contig 21595 bp, 14 predicted proteins | sample 1964341 | NCBI WGS metagenome assembly UMCX01 (sample SAMEA4835979, study PRJEB28245) | human gut metagenome | biome: gut microbiome; material: fecal sample | place: Denmark | collected 2008
GGCATTCTCGAGCGGATGCGCGCGGACGATCCCGAGCTGGTGCTCGACATGCGCAGAACGAAGTCCTACGTATAAAAACAGCCGCACCGTGGCCTCACGGTGCGGCTGTTTGGTTATCTTGCTTTGGATCAGTTGCCTTTCTTCGCGATCAGCTCCGCGCAGGCTTCGCCGAGGATGCGGATGCCCTTTTCGATGACCTCGTCGCTGCTGTTGGAGTAATTGATGCGGAACGTGCTGACGTTGCGCTCCTTTTCATAGAACGGGTCGCCCGGGCAGATGGCAACGCCCCTGGCGAGCGCGACGCGGTAAAGGTCGACCGCGGACATGCCGTTCGGCAGCTTGGCCCACAGGAACATGCCGCCCTCCGTCGGCGTGAACTCCACGCCCTCCGGGAGATACTTGCGCATACAGTCCATCATCAGCTCCGCTTTGTGCTTGTAGAGCACCTTCGTCTTCTCGATGTGCGCGTCAATGTCGTTGTCAGCGAGGTACTGCGCCAGAACGAGCTGCGAGAAGATGTTGGTGTGCAGGTCGGCAGTCGCCTTGTAGCTCAGGAGCTTTTCGCGCAGCGCCTTGTTGCGCACGCACACCCAGCCGATGCGCATACCGGGGGCAACGATCTTGGAAAACGTGCCGAGCATGCAGCACTGCTCGCCCAGCTCCTTGCCGAAGCTGTCGGTCGCGGTGCCGGAAAAGCGCAGCTCACGGTACGGGTTGTCCTCCAGCACGACGATGTCCGTGCCCTTGAAGATCTCCACAACGCGGTCATGCACTTCCTTGCTGTAGCTCAGGCCGGTGGGGTTCTGGAAGTTCGGGATGACGTAGGCAAATTTCACGTCCGGGTTGGCCTGCACGGTCGCCGCCAGCTCGTCGCAGTCGATGCCGTCGGGGTTGATGGTCACGGGCAGGACCTCGGGATCGAAGAAGTGGAACGACTGCAGCGCGACGAGATAGGTCGGGTTCTCGACGATGATCTTGTCGCCGGGGTCGAGCATGCACGCGCCGATCATCGTCAGCACCTGCTGCGAGCCGTTGGTGATGATAATGTCGTCGGCCGTCACACCGTAAACGCCCATCGTCTCATAGCGCTTGGCGACCCACTCGCGCAGCGGCAGATAGCCCTGCGTGCCGCTGTACTGCAGCGCCATGACGCCGTTTTTCTCAAGGACTTTGTGCGTAGCCTTGTCCATCGCCTCGACCGGGAAAGAGACCGGGTTCGGCAGACCGCCCGCAAAAGAGATCAGGTCAGGCGACGCCGCTGCCGCAAGAATGCTTGCCGTAAACTCGCCCTGAAAGTCGGGACGCAGGATTTTGGTGGAAAGTCTGGGATTCATAATGATTTCTCCTTTCATGGGCACTTGTAGTGGTCTGTGTATTCGACAGGCAAGCCCTCATAGTGTGTCGATTATAGCGCACACGATCGCCAGATTACAAGGCGTACCGGAAAAATCTGCGTTCTAACGGAAAGGCGCACGCATACAAAGTGCGGTTCTGTATAGAACGCTCATTCGCGCTTACCGTTATGCGTCAAATATGCGTCATTTCTGCATTTTGCAACCATATGACGCTAGAATTTCGCCAATACTTCGTCACGGAGGGACGACAAAATGAAAGACAACCTGAACCGGTACACATTGCGCGTCGACCTGGCGCTGTCGGACAAGCTCGGCTACATCGCAAAATACGAAGGCCGGACAAAAAACCGCGAACTCGAGCAGATGATCAAAATTCAGTTCTGTTTCGGCTGTACGAATTCCCGCCGCAGAATCGCTCCGCAGCGAGGATTTGTTATAAGCTGAAACAGCCGAAAGCCCCTGATCTCAAGCGGTTTTCAGGCATGGAAAAAGTCCACCGTGATCCAAAATCACGGTGGACTCATGGCGGAGAGTAAGGGATTCGAACCCCTGTGGCGTTGCCGCCTAACGGTTTTCAAGACCGCCCCGTTATGACCGCTTCGGTAACTCTCCAGATATACAGATAGAGAAACAAGACGCCGATGACCGGCGTCTTGTTTTTGGCGGAGAAGGAGGGATTTGAAGCCTTTAAAAACGTCGATATATCAGCATATAGCCGTCGCGGTGTGTAGATGCTGTGTCCAACATATAAGGAGAGTTTACCGCCCTCCCTTCCGCGAGGCTGGCTTTATTATAAGTTCATCCTCCGCTTTTGTCAACCGCCATCACCTCGGCAACCAGAGCGTCCCGGCCGTCCTGCTTGTGCCCGTTGGGAGACTGTTTGTCACCGTCCCGCTCTCCAGCCTTGCCCGCACACTGCTTCCCACCGAAGTGGAGTACGGGTTTTTATACGGCTTCCAGCTCTTGTTCTGGATCTGCCACAGTGCCGCGCGCTGTTCCTGCGTCAAGCCGCTCACGGAGTCAATCGCCGCTTTTGCCATGCCTGCGTTTAGAGATTTCTTGCCGTACTTTTCTTTGATTCCCTCCGTTGCTTCATACACTTCAACGTATTTCTCCGCCGGCACGTTCCACTGGCGCACCGCCGAGAATTTCACGGCGATGGAATCCGGCATGATCGCCTGTACGGCCGCCGCTGCCGTCGCATCGGAAACGCCGCTGTCAACGATTGCTTTGTATTTCTGCATAGCTGTCACGCTGTCCGTGCCTTCCTCCGGGGTCAGTGCTCCAATCGTGCGCGCGAGTGTTTCCGCCTCGCTCGTGCTGACGCCCGCTCCGGTGATTTTCTCATACGTTTCGGCTTTTGCCTGCACGCCGGAGTAAAACACCAGATTGCTTTTCACGGCCGTCTTCTGGGCGTCGGAAAGGTTCATGCGATCCACCTCCGCTGCAAACTCAACCGCCTTTACGGACGCTTTCTCGTCGTCCCGGTTGATCCGGTCGTAAACGTCGTAGCAATCCATGATGCTGTCCCACGACATTTTTTCCGACCGCAGCGCGCTGAACTTCACGTCCTTCCCGTCGCCAATCATTGCCGAATAGATCTGCTGTTTGTATCTGTCCGGCAGATCCGCGTTGCGGATCGCGTCGCGCTTCGCTTTTGCCGCCGTCTCCGGGTCGTCGTCATCCACACTGCGCACCGCCTGCATGGTTTCATACACGGTCTTTTTATCCGCCCCGCTGGCGACGATATCCCGATACGCCTGCGTCTGCTTCACGGTCAGGCTCCTGTCAGCGGATGCATAGAACTCGTTCGCGTCCTGCGTCGCATTCGGCCCAAACAGCACCATCTGCGCGCCTTTCAGCAGGCCCTTCGGCCCGCTCGTGTCCACAGGATACTTCAGCCGCTCGGAGTCTCCATACCCGGAATATGCACCGCCGCGCACAAGCGTCTCGACGCCCTTGCCGGTCTTATAGATCTGGTTTCCCATCGGCAGCCATGTCTTCAGCTCCTTCGGTGCGTCCTCCGCCAGTTTCTGTGCTGCTTCTTTGCGCGTGTCTGCGTCTTTGCCAACAATCATTTTTGCGACATCCGCTCCCGTTTTCAACGGGATAGTCGGCAGCGGCATGTTGCTATCACTCGCCCCTACCGCAGACAGCGCGTTCGACAGGAACGGGATGTCGCCCGACACCGTGTATCCAAGCTGTTTCGCGGCCGCCTCTGTGTCAAAGCCTCCATCTGGTTTTTCTGTTCCAAGCCCACGTTCTCCGGTCACTGCCTCCAGTGTATTGTCCAACGCCGTCAGCAGGTACTTGTTCGTACTCAGCCCCTCGCCTGCGCCGATAGCGCCTGTCACATATCCGATCACGTCGAACGGCGCCGGCGTTCCGCCATAGATCCATTCCGTCAGTCGGTTGAAGAGGAACGCTTCCAGCAGGTACTTCATCGCCAGCCCCGCAAACTTCTTCACGGCGACGTTCTGCCCCTGCGTCTTCGCCATCGTCTGATATTCCATCGGCAGGTCGTGCGTGATATGGCTCCATGCATTGGCTACCTCTAGCTGGAATGTTGTCAGCACCTTCTGGCTCAACCGGCTACCTTCAAACGCCATCGGCTTCGCGCCCTGGATGCGGTTGCCCACCATCCTGCTGGCATATTCATCCGCCGCCCTCATGGCTTCCTCGTGCGTTGCGCCGTTTTTCACTTCCTGCAGGTATTTTGCACGCACGATCACGCGGCTGGCCACGTCGTCCACCGCTTCGAACGGGATAGCGGCAACGTCCATCACCTTCCCCAGCCCCTTAGTTTCCGTCAGCTGGTCAATTCCCCGCTTACCGGTCAGAAAGTCACTTGCGCCTTCCCATCCGTCCGCCTTTGTCTCCCCGGTCACGATGTCCCGGACAGCTTCTGCGACGTTTCCCACGCCCACCTCCGCTGTCAGCATCGGGATCTGTGCCGTCTGGTTCAGTGCGGATGACAGGTTGCCCACGATGGTGCTTTCTCCGAAAATTTTTGTCAGCTTGTTGCCGATATTTAGAGCTGTTCTTCCCACCTCGTGCTCTATTGTGCGATCTCCTGTCGTCCGTTTTCCTGCCAGCTTGTTCGTATAGTCATCCAGCACGGACACGAACTGCCCGTACTTCGTCATTCCGTTGATGTTTTCAAACAAGCTGTCGATGTATTTGTCCAGTGCCGCGTCTGCCTGCTCCTCCGTCAGGCGCGTTCCCTCCGCGATCCGGTCCGCCGATTCCAGGAATCCGATCTTCTGCTCCAGCGATGCATTGTGCATCTCTCTCGCCTGCGCGATCCGGTCGCTGATCCCGTCCCGCGCATACTTCCCGCGAAAGTATTTGGACATTTCGCGCAGCTTCATGATGTCGTCCGTGTGATATAGGACATTCGTCATGTAGTTGACGTAGGATTCATAACCGCTTACCGCGTCATATTCTACGTTATCGTTGCTCGTTTTCGTGCGCTCGAGGAAATACGGATTCCACTGCTTTCCCGGCCGGAAGCTGTCCGTTCTGCCCGCGATGGCCGTCGGCAGCTCCGACACCTGCGTGTCGATCCCGATCAGTTTCAGGAACTTTGCTGTTCCCTCCTGCACCTTCTCCGGCTGCATGTGTGGCGCGTACCCCTTCACGTAACCGATCGGATCATACCCATGGCTCACGAGGAATTCGTTGATCAGGTCGTAGAATTCGTTATAGGCTTTTTTGTATTCCGCCGCCGCTTCTTCGATTTTCTTTGCGTCCACGTCCGCACCCTGCAGCCTTGCCTGCGTGTCCAGCCACGCCTTGTATCGCTCCACGAGCTCCATTTGCTCCTGCGGAATGTTCATTTCCGCAGCGGTCTTCTTCACGTCCGTGCTCGTTGCCGCATCCGTCACGCGCTTTTGCATATCCGGGTCCAGCTTGCTCACCTGGTCCGCCGCCGCGGTCCCTTCGATCACTCGCTGCACCAGCGCGCTCTCCGATTCGCTCAGGTCGAACCCGCGCACGCGGTCAAACATCCGGTTAATAAAGCGGATCTTTTCTGCGGAATTTTCGAGGATCGGGTTGAAGAGCTCTTCGTTGATTTTCTTTCCCAGTTCCTTCCCGAATGTTTTCTCCACGTTCCGCTGCATCGTGTTCACCTGCAAGCTCAGTGCGCCCGGTAGCTTCCGGTCATCTGGTGTTCCGAATAGCTCCTCCAGCTTCGCCTGCCACTGCCGCTGCGCGGCGTATTTGCGGCTCCGGATCAGTTTGCCCGCGTAGTCGTTTTTCGCCATATAGTAGTACGCGAGCTGCGTCACCTTTTCCTTTGACATGGTCGTCGGTATCTGCTCCGCCGTGTACGTTCCGCCCACGATGTTCCCGGCGCTGTCGAATGATGCCCCTTTTGCGATTCCCTGCGCAAATTCTTTCTCTGCCGGTGTCGGGTTCAGCTCCCGGATTTTCTTCTCGATGTCCCGGCTCGCCTTTTTGGCGTATTTCGCCTCTGTTACAAGGTCGTCCACGTTCGTGATCGGCGCAAACGGGTGGCTGATCTTGACGCCCATCCTTTCCGCGTGCGTGCCCGGCTCCACAGGGTTGTCTCGCAGTTCCTGCCGCTCCGCCTCGTTCTCCTGCGCCTCGCGCATCACGCGCGCGTTTTCTTCCACCGCCGATCTGCTCGTGTTTTCTCCGGTCAGCAGTCCGTGCTCGCGTGCGTAGCCTTCGGCCGCAGTTCGTGCGCTTTCTTTCGCCTGCGTGCTCTTGACATCTCTTTTCGATTCTGATACCATATTACTTGCAGAGGCTTCACTCTCTATCCCGCGTTTCCAACGATCGTTGTTGCGCGGTTGAGAGTTTGAAGCCTCTGTTTTTACATTTGTCAAATAGTACAGGTTGTTTCCCTGGTCTCCCACATTCACACGCATTCTTGCGACGCCTGGCAGCTCTCCGAACATGGCTTTCGTTTCAAAAATGTCTGTCCTCTTCAAGTGGCGCGCCGTGTGCTTTGACGGCTCGCTTGCCATCCACTTCGCATTTTCCACAATTTCGTCCAGCTGCTCCAGCATTGCCAATGTATCAGCGCTTACTGGCTGCCTCGAAATAATCTCGCCAATTCCCTTCGAGCCAATGCCGATTTCGTAATACAGTCCGTTCGCCAATGTGTTCGCATTCTTGAAGGTCTTACCCATGAACAAGTCTTTAATAATCCGCTTATATTTTTTTCTCGCCGTAGCGCTTTCGACAGAATCAACATACGCGGATATCTCGTCGATTTTCTCCTGTGGTATCTCAACCACTTTGTACACCGCATTATCTGCTCGCACCGGAAGCCCCTGCGAGCCTGCGATTTCTGATCTCTCTGGCAAAAGTGGCATAGCCTTCGAAGTGCGTTCATTTTTGCTTTTGACCTGCGTATCGGCAGACGGCAGCCCCCGCACATCTGCAAAATTGTCGCTTTCCTGCGCGTTTGCCGTGCTTGCAACCGGTTCATTCACAATTTTCGCCTGATTTTGTGAATGAACTTGCTGATTTTGTGACTGGACTTGCTGAATTTGCGCATTTTGTGATTCTGCCGCTCGCTTGATGGTCTCGCGCTGCTGCGCCTTGGTTCCGGCCAGCGTCTCGCCGGTCACAGTTTCAAATGCTGTCCGGAGCTCGGCATTTGCAAGGATCCTCTCCGCCTTGCTGTTCGTCACCTCGCCGCCCAGCAGTTCCCGCACCTGCGACTCCGCACTCACCTGCCCCATTGGCAGCTCGCGTGCTTCTGCTGTCTGCGTCTCCACGCTTGTCTGCTCCGCTGGCAGTTCGCGTACTTCCGTCACCTGCGCCGCCTTCGCTGGATTGTCGGCTTCCTGCGTGTTTTCCTCAACGGTTTGCGCCTTCGGCAGTTCCCGCACGTCGGCCTGTACGTTCCCCGCCGCTCCGCGCGCGAGCCCTGCGGCTTTTCCGACAATCGTCTGTCCTCCGCCGAGGATGCCACCGACGGTCATACCGAGTCCGAATTCCTTCGCGCCCGTCACGGGGTTGAGCACGGCGTCCTCGTCCTTCGTCGAAAACACCTTGTTCCCCTTGTTGTAGATCAGGTTCTGCAGCGCGCGCTCCAGCACGCCCTGCACGACTTCTTCCTGACCTTCTTCCGCGGCCGACTTGATCCACGATTTCAGCGCGCTCTCACTCACCTGCAGCTCACCCGGCAGCTTCTGAATACCGCCGCTCACTTCGGCCGCCGCGTTCACAAGCCCGTTGGCCATGGCAAACGCATTTGCTTCCCAATCCGATGCGCCGTCCGCTTTTGCGTCCTGGTAGTTCCGCCCAGCCACCTGTGAAAACGCCAACCAGAAGTTCGGATCCTTCGCCATTGCCTGCGCCATCTGCTGCGCAGTGACTGCCGAAGTTTTCGCGTTTCCGACGATGCCCGGCAGTGTCGCGGCAGCCCTTGCTCCGCCTGTTGCAAGCTGCGCTTCCGCACTCCCGCCCATTGTCATCATCGCCATGATTGCCTGCGGCAGTGCTGCTACAGTCGACGTGCCGATCTCGTCTGCGATCTTCTGCCCCTTCGTGCCGTTCTGCATGTTCTTGCCGTAGTATTCCTGCGCAGCGTCCGCGATCTGCTGCTGCGCCTCTGCTAAGTTGGAAAAGGGGTTATTCTCCCAGCCCAATTCTTTCAGCGCGTTGCCCGGCAGCCAGCCGAGCGTCTGCGCAAAGCCGTTTGCCGCCTGCGTCACGCCCTTCCACAGCATACCCTTCCCGGTCTCTTTGTCATCCGGCTGTGCCGGCGCTTCTTTCTCCGCCGCCCAGCGCTGGATGTCCGAGCTGTCCCATTTGCCGGTAACTTGCTTCCCGAGGTCGGCCACACCCTTTTCGGCGTTGTCCACTGTGTCGATTGTCTTGTCGAAGATCGTGCGCGGCAGGTTGCCAATAGCGTTTAAGTATTCCTTTGCGTCCTTCGTGCCGAGCTTCAGGTACTCGCCGAATGAAAGTCCCTTCGGCAGTTCCGGGTTCTGCGTTTTCTTCTGTTTCTTTTTCTCGTCGAAATGCATCGTCGCGTAATGGTGCACCGGCTCCGCCGCCTTCGCGTTGAACGTCTGCATAAACTCGCCGGTTGAAAGTTTCCCCCCCGACGCAAGGGGCCCGCCCGCCCCCTGCGTCTGCGTTTTCTGTGTTCCTTTCTTCAGCCCATACTTCCGCATGAACTCGCCCGTCGACATTGCCATGGTGTGCCCCCTTAATCTCTGTACTGGTACTTCAGCCGGATTGCGCTGTCCCTGGAGATCAGGCCGTCTTTTTTCGCCTGGTCGATCTGCGCCCGGAGCTGCTTGTTCGTCCATCCCGACTGCTTCGCCTCAGCCAGCTTCGCCACAAAATCGCCAGATGTCCAGTCCTGCGTCTCCTCGGTTTCTTCCTGCGTCTCCGCCGGTGTATAGCTGTAATCGCTGTAGCTATAACCCCCGCCGCCGCCCGTGCTTCTTGTTCTGGTGCTCGCCGCCTTCAGCGCGTCATACTCGGCCTTCATGGCCGCAATCTGCTCGTCGGAATACAGGCGGTTTCCGTCGCCGTCTGTCACCTTCGCGTACCCGGAAAAATCGCCGTATTTGGCCAGGTTGTCCGCCGCCGCCAGTGCGTAGCTGATCTCCTGCTGTTTCCTTTCCAGCTCCTGCTCCCGCTCGTAGTTTCGCTGGCTCTGCAGCCCGCTCATGATGCTGCTGTAGTTGGTCAGGTAGTTGCTGCGCGCCGTCTGGTCAGCCTGCGATTTTGCGATCTGCCGCTGCAGCTCCGCTGCATTTCCGGCAACATCCAGTGCCGTCATCGCGCTTGCGCGGCCGCCCTCGTTTTCTCGCAGCGCCTGCTCATACGATAGCCTGTTTTTCAGCAGCGAGCTCTCCGTGGCACCGCCCGTGTACCCGGCCCCGGCCAGTTGCTCCGGAAGTGCCTTCTGCTCCTTCATCATGTCGATGTAAAGCTGCCGGTCTGTGCTGTCGTATTTCTTCTTCGCTTCCTCTTTCTGCTGCTGGAGCTTCAGCATCGCAAGCTCCGTCTGCTTGGCGCTCTCCGTCTCGTTCGCCGCAAGCTGCTGCTTCAGTTGCTCCTGCAGCATGTTCAGCGTGCTCTCGAGGTAGCCGGTCTCCTGAGCCTTTTCCGCCGCCGTCCGGTATCCACGCTCCAGCTCCGCCCGCTGTGCGTCATCGTAGTCTTTCGCGTATTTCTGGTAGGTGTATTCCGGCTGATATTGTGTTATACCCTCACCAGCGATCTTCTTGTTCCGCTGCTGCTCGTAGTAGGCCGCAGCGGCGTAGTCGCCGTTTTTTGCCGCCTTCTCCACCATGCTGGCGTAGTCCGTCCCCACGTTGTAGCTCGGCGTGTATCCGCTCTCGAGCCGGTTCATTTCATCCTGTGTGTACTGCTTTGCATACTGCGCGTATAGGCTCGACGGGCTGTAATCCATGCCCTCCCCGGCGATCTTCTTGTTCCGCTGGCTCTCGTAGTACGATGCCGCACCCATGTCGCCATCCGCAGCAGCTCGCTGCATATATTTCGCATAGTCCGTGTCCTTGTTGTAGCTCGGCGCGACGATGCCGGTCTTTTTCTGCCCGTTTTCGTCGATATAGCTGGTGGTCTGCCCTGCGTCCATAATAGCCTCCTTAGTGTTTTCCCCGCCGGGTTCTCCGGCGGGGATGCTGTTATTTATGTTCGTCCGTTTTGTCCTTCAGCTTTGCCAGGCAGTCCGTCAGGAACTTCGGCACCGGAGCGCCCAGCCTCGCCGCATTTTCTGTGATACTGCCCAGTTCCGTCACGATGTACCAAATCGCCACCAAAGGCAAGAAAGCCGTCTTATATGTAAACGGCAGCTCAAATCCCAATCCGCCATAATTGATAATCGCCGACAGCGCCACATCCAGCAGCAGTGCCACCAGCATGGCCACGATGCTGCCGAGCTTGTGCCACAGGCCGGCACGCGCTACGGCGCTATCCCACGTTCCGGTCGACAGCGCCGCCCACGAGCCGGTCGCATAGTCCAGGATCATCGTAATCAGCCAGACGATCACGAGCCAGCCTGTCCACCCCCAGAACGCCGTCATGCCGGCCAGCACAGCCGAGATGGCTGCCTTCAGTTCCATTGCTTTACTAGGTGCATTCATATGTATTTCTCCTTTACTTTTCATCGACCATGCGCTGGCACACGATCATCGTGCGCAGCATATCCATCGTCACGTTCAGATTGCCGTCGGCGTCTCCTTTGAGCGCGCCGCGCTCCACCAGACGCTGCACGCCCTCCTGCGCCCAGTCGGGCATGTCCTTGATCGTCTCGTACCGGGGGTTGCATGCCGCTGCGTACTTGGTGCCGACCACAAGGCCACGGATCATATCCATGGACAGATCCAGATTGCCGCCACCCACGCCGCCGAGTGCGCCTGCATCCACCAGCTCGCGTACTGTGTCCTGCGCCCAATCGGGCACGTCCTCGAGTTTGTTGTACCTCACCATGTCATCCTCGTCCTCCTCGTCTGTAGTAGTGCTTTTAGGCACCAGCATATCCTTAAATGCCGTCCACTGCCCCGGGTCATCCACCCACGGCATGGGGCAGCGCTTGCCCGTCACATCGTAGTGCCGCAGCACGTGGTCGGTGTCGATGCCATAGCGCTGCATAATGTCTTTTGCCAAGGCTGCGGCGTTTGCCACGGTCTCCGGCTTGATGTAGTAGCTGCCGTCGGCGCGCTTGCGGCTGCACATCTCAATGCCGATGCTGTTGGCATTGCGGCACTCGGGGTGCCAGTACGCCCGCGCGCCGCAGTGCCACGCCGTGTCGCCCTCGCGCACGGACTGCATCACGCCGTGCTCGTCGCAAAAATAGTGCGCGCTGGCCTGCAGTCCGCCCGCGCGGTGGTAGTAATCGCAGTTATTTTGTGCCGTGTCGCCGTTGTTTGCCGTGTAGTGCATCACAATGTACCGCACCGGCTGCGTGCGCCCGACGCGGTAATTTGACGGATCGCAAGAAACAAATTCCATCATCTGTTACCTCCTTCATTTTGACGTCAGCGTCACCGTAAGATTTGCACCTGTGCCTTTTACGGCAAACGCAATGCCATATTGCACTTCCGGGACTTTTCCGGCAGCCCATGACAACGTAAATCCCTTAGCGTCGGAATCGATTGCCATTTTAGCGCCGAGCGAAAAGTTATCCGTGTTGTAAATATACACGCCAGTCTGAAACGCACCGGCCGCTGTATACCAGCACATTGCGCTATCGCTATAAGGATTTGCCGTTGACCCGCCAGTAACCTGATTCGCGCCGGTCAACCGAATCGTAAGCCCGTTTGGATAAAGGCGATTACTAATCTGAATTTTGCTTGTGTGGCCAATAACTACGTACCCGTTCGCGGTTTTTTCTGTGCCACTGCCTGTAGATAGCCGCATGTTGTCCACATAACCATACGTCGCCAGCACGTCCACTGTTTGTGACTTAACCGTCAAATGGTAGGTCGCCGTAAATCCGCGATCCTCTGTTGTCGCCACGATATCTGCCGTACCCGCAGAAAGCGCTGTTACAACGCCGTTTACGACGCTGGCCACCTTTGGCGCCGAACTTGTCCAAAGCACCGTTTTGTTGCTGGCATTATCGGGGGACACCGTCGCCGTAAGCGTGACAGTTCCGCCCTTTTCGACTTCGCCGGATGACGCATTTAGTGCAACGCCCGTGACCGCGACGGATGCAATGCCCGTAAACACTTCCCGGTCATATCCCGCGCCATAGCAGTAACTGTAGATCTTCTGCGCAGCCGGATTGATCACGTTTACAACAAACGCCGTATCGTCTGCCGTTCCGGAGGTTTTGTTGTACGTCGTTTCTTCGCCAAATTCAACGCCGTAATATTCGCCTTTCCCGTTCTGGCCATATTCATTGTTGCGACTAAAACACATGTTTGGGATCGCCACGCGCCATGCGTTAAATTCCGTCGCCGTGTTTCCGGAAATACTGTTCAGCTTTGCGGCCTTGAAACAGTGGACGTGCCCGTGGAACGCGCAAAGAAATTGTGCGCTGTTGGCGTTCGCAAAATTAACAGTCTTTCCGCCCACTGTAATGCTGCCGCCAGTCACATACGCCTTTACAATATTGGAACATACACTAACAACGCTCCAATCTAGCGGGTGATGCGAAAGCGTCAGCACACGCCAGCCGGTTTTAGCCCCAACTGCTTTAAGAGTTTCAGCAAGCCACGCTGCCTGTGCATCAGACACATGGCCCGTTGACGCTGTGCTTTCCGTAAGACTTTCGGACGTGTTCAGGCATATCACACGCAGCTTTTTACTGTCGAAGTCCCGATAACAATAGCCCGCGGTTGTTGACCCGAATGTTGCACCATCGCAGTATTTTCCAATCATCTGGTAAAGCTCTGCGTCTGGTATCGTCGCGCCATTTTGCGCGGCAGCATACGCACCTGCATCGTGATTGCCAACCGTGCGGAACTGCGGCATACCGCGGAACGCCTCGTCGATGTTTCTGCTGATTTCCGCGATGTGCTGCTTCGTATCTGCGATTGTCGTTGTGCTGGCACCCCAGGTGTAATCGCCGAGATAGCAACAAAAGTCAATTCCGGGCAGAATATACGAAAGAGCTTTTAATGCCATACCCGCGTGCTTATTGCCTGTTACAATATCCGCGCTGGTATCAAGCTGGTGCGCGTCGGACGCAGCGACAAATACAATGCTATCCGCAGTTCGTACCGCCTGCACCTTTTTGGCTACTTCCAGCGCCTCCGCCTTGATATAGTCCGGGATATCCGCATGGGCAATATTGTCCTTGATCGGCATGGCATTGATAGCCGCCGCCATATCACCGATTTTATAGGTGGTCTTTTCACCGTTTTTCGCGCGGATGGCAGCGGCGATGTCCTGCACGGACGCCTCTTCGTAGAGCTTTTTCAATATGTCACCTCCGTGCCGTCCGGTAGCGCCGCAAGCACGTCGTTTACGATCTCCTGCTTGTCTGCCGCAGTCCAGTAATCCGTGCCTTTAACGGGTGTGTGGCCGTCCTTGCCCGCAGCGCCGGTAGGGCCGTCTTTTCCCGGCGCACCATCTGCGCCATCCTCGACCGCGGCAATGGCCGCCCCGTCCACGCTGATTGTTGTCGTCTTGCCGGATTTGGTGGCCGTTACCACCGGACTGTGGCCGTCCTTGCCGGGCGCACCAGCAGGGCCGGTTGCACCTGCATCACCCTTTGCGCCGGTTGCTCCGCGCGATGGATTGCCTGTATCGGTGCTGCCAACGTACCAATTGCCATTGTCACCGATGTGCGGCGTTATACCGTCAGCTCCGGGGCTTCCGTTCGCCCCATCTTTGCCCGGTTCTCCACTTACTCCTGTATCGCCTTTCTCTCCACGAGACGGCTTACCTGTATCGGTGTTGCCAACGTACCAATTGCCATTAGTACCGATGGTCGGCGTTATACCGTTTGCGCCGTCCTTGCCGTCCTCGCCGGGTACACCAGCAGGCCCAGCAGGTCCAGCAGGTCCAGCAGCACCCGGCGTGCCGGGGTCGCCCTTTTCGCCATCCTTGCCCGGCGCTCCGGTTGCTCCGCGCGACGGCTTGCCAGTATCATTCTCGCCGAAAAACCAGTTGCCATTGTCGCCGATGTGCGGCGTGATGCCGTCCGCACCAACAGCCCCCGGTTTGCCATCCGCGCCGTCCTTGCCCGGAGCGCCAACTGGGCCTTGCGGACCCGCCGGGCCTGTTGCGCCCGTATCGCCCTTTGCGCCGGGGTCGCCTTTGTCGCCTTTTTCGCCGGGAATTTTGAAGTAGGCCGTGTCGTCGAGATCGACTAACAGTTCTTCTACGTAACACTGGATTTCTGCGTTCGTGTTGTTCATTCCATCAGCACCTCGTCTGTGCAGTCAAGCACTTTGATTTTCGCGTTTTTCTTCGTCTTGATGATGTTACCGGGGCCTTGAAAGTTGCACGTAATTTCCAGCGCCGCTTGCCCGGCGTCAAGCGAAAGCGTTTCTGTCTGGCTGAGCGTCAGCAGGAAGCGGCCGTTCGCGATGTCATACTGCACTTCACTCGGCCACGTCTTCCGTACGCTGTCTCCGAGCTGAAATGCGATCTCGTCCACATTCCCCAACGGGAACTCTCGGGCGTCGAGGCCCGACGCTGTCAGCCGCACGGCAATCGTTTTAGCCTCACCGCGTTTGATGTATGCCATTGCTTTTCACCTCATCAGCAGAAGTACCAGCCGGACAGAGACGTTAAAACGGTGTCACCGGTGCTCACGCCATCCGGATACACGATGCGCAGTCCGCCGCCTTCGTAAAAACATGCACTTGCAAGCGCAAAGCCGTTCGGCCCGGTCATCGACGCCACCTGAACTACGGCCGCGAATCCCGCGTCCTCGCTCGGCAGCTTATCCAACCCGGAAAACGTAAGAATTACGCCGGAAGCCGCTTCCTGCTGAGACAGCCCGAGCAGTTCGATCTGAAACAGCATCACGCCGATAGCCTTCACATACCGAAATGCGCAAGAGTTTACCGACGCCGTTCCGCCGGATTTCATGAAAGACGGCGTAACAGATATTTCTTCCCCGAGCACTTTATAGCCTACCTTGTCGTTCGTCACCGCGCCGGCGCACAGGGCTCTTTCCGTCACGGACGCATCGCCCATTTTTGCACTATTGATCGTGCGGTCTGCAATTTTTTCGCCCGTCACCGCTTTGCTTGCGATCTTCTGTTCGGTAACGGCATAGTAGCCGATCTTGCTTTCTGTCACAGCCCCATTTGCAAGTTTTGCCTCCGTGACGGCCGCGTCTTTCAGGCGGTTCTCATCTACAGCGCCCGACTTGATCGCGTCGGTGTCGACCGCGCCCGTCGCCAGCTTGTCCGCCGTGATTGCGTCGTCCGCGATTGCAGCCGTACCGACTGCGCCGTCTGCAATCTTTGCCGCTGTTATGGACGCATCTGCGATTCCGCTCTGCGAAACATCGGCAATCTGGCTCTGCACGTTCTCGATCGCGTCCTGCACGTTATCAGCGTTGACCGCGGTCGTCTTTTCAAAGCCGACGTTTCTTGCCGCCGTCGCAAGCCCCAGCTCCTGAATCAATCTCTTGAGTGCTCCCATCACTGTTTTTGCGTCCGCGTCGAATCTGCCCTTGAGTGTTGCCGCCTTCAGCCGCTCGATGCGGTTCGGGTAATTGCTCAGCTTCGATACCGTGCCAAGCTCATCGTCAGGAATTGTGAATGCCATTTGTGACCTCCTTTACTTCCCGCCCGGTCTGTGGGCAGGCCGCGTTCCTGCATGCGTAAATCGCTACGCCGTACTCATCTCGGCGCAGCAGCATCATTTCAATTCCACATGTTTTGCACGTCACATCATCACGCCCCCTTCGTCCTGCGGCGACAGGTAGCTCTCCGGCACAAGGCCGCCCGTCTGTGCCTGTGTGAGTCCGCCCTCTGTTGCTTCCTGCTGTGGCGTTTCAAACTGCTGGCGCCAGCCGTCGATGATCTCCTGCTTCTGCGGGATATCCAGCACCTCCAGCTCTGCCGCCAGCACCTTGTAGTTCTGCGCGGTTACGTTCATGGCCGCCAGTCCTTCCAGCGCCTTAAGTGTCGCCTGCTTGCTGTGCACGATTCCGTCGCCTGCCGAAACGATCACGTCCACGCGCGGCCAGTAGTCATACTCTTCGCGCACGATCTGCCCGCTCACGCTGTCCACGATCGCCGGCATCGTCTCCGTGTAGTTCCCGGACAGATAGTCAAAGCTCACGTCTGGCTCTCCTTTTTTCTTTGAGCCAATATAGATGTGGCGCGTCGTATCGTAAAACTCCTGTACACTCCAGTCGATCAGCTCGTACAGCCGCTCGAATCCGGCCGTTCTGTCCGCGGTCTTAATGTTGGCCTGCTCTTCCGCGTCCGAGCGCAGCATGGCAAGCGCTGTGGCCGTCGTCTGCCGCGTCGTCTCCCTGCCCTGGCTGCTGTCAAAGTTTCGGTTCGTGCGCTGGATCTGCTCCGTGATCCATGCCACGCTGTCCGCCGCATTGCGCAGCGGCTGCAGCCCGCCGAGCCGCTGCACGCCGCTCAGCCGCCCATCGCGCACGACGATCTCACCGCCCGGGCGGTTGTCCAGCTCTGATCCATCTGCCAGCGCGTTCTCTTCGCGCACGATCACGTCGTTGGACATCATCGCGTCATTGAGCTGCGCCATGGCGAGCTTCCGGTCGCCCATGTCGATCAAATCCATGATCGCAAACAGCTCCGACTTGTTGTAAAACTGGTTCTCGTCCCGGATACGCCAGTAATGCACGAACGGGAACAGGTGGTTCTGCCGGCATGTGTTTTCCCAATAATTCGGGATGTACTTCACTTCGTGGCCGCCTACAATGATGGAACAGGCGACCGCCCCAGCCGGCACGCGCACGCCGTTTTCCTCCGTCTCCTTCGGCTGCTTAAACCAGTGTTCGAGCACCGTCACCGTGTCGTCGTCCTCGTTGATGGAGGTCGACAGATCAAAGAGGTCCAGGTCCTGCGCATAGTCGTTTGACAGGATGTGTTCCGGCTCCATGCCCACCTCCTCGATCGCTTTGCCATACTGCTGCACAAATGCAACCTTGTGCATCCGGTACAGGTGGAACACATACTGCCCCGCCTGCAGGCCGCGTTCTCTCGCCGCCGGATCCGGGTAGATGCTCTCAACCGGCACATCATCCACGCGGATGTCGCCCTCATTGACGCCAGTTACCATCGTTGGATCCCAGAACACTTTCCAGAACGCATCCCCCAGCTTGATCAACCTGCGCTCGTTCGCCGTGTTTTTGTCCTTCAGCCGGTTGTTGTCGCACACGAACCGCGCCGCGTATTCGCGCTCCTTTGCCTTCTGCGGGTCCATCCCGTCGTCACGCCCGCGAAACTCCGGCTCCGGAACCGTCGCGCAGATCTGGCTTTCCACGTGAATGAACGCATCCGGCATCACTGACGGCGCAAACGGCATCTCCGCATCGGCATATGCCTCCTGCGTCTCGCCCGTGATGTCGTGGATGAAATTATAGTAGTCGTTGTAGCGCTCCCAATCCCGCTCGGTCGCTCTGCGCGCGCTCTGCGCCTTGCCGAACAGCGCCTGAATGGTCTGCTCCCTGTGCTCCCGGTCAGAATAGTCATAGCCGGTCACTGCCGGCCGCTCCCTGTCTTTCTTCCGTTTCAGCATATCCGCTCCTTATCGCTTCGCAAAGTTTCCGGCCACATAGTGCTTCGTAATTGCAAACACGCCGAACCCCTGCTCGTTTTCGTGGTTCACCACGATGATCTGCAGCCGCTTGTACTTTTTCACCTTCGTGTTGAGCATGATGTCCGTCGGCCCGTCGTAGGTCTCGAACGTGAAATCCGTAAAGTCGATATCGTCCCAGTTGAAGATCGACCGATACCCGGATGCCACCAGCTTCTCGGCGTCCTCGTCCTTTACGACGTATACCGTCGCGCTGGTCTTTTGGTGCGGCTTGATCGTCACACTTGCGCCGCGCTTGATCATCGTCTTGAGCACCGTCGCGTCTCCGTCATCGTCCACGCGCGTCGCCCAGATTGCCTCGATTCCCTTGCCGTCGTCCGAGAACCTGCGCATATCGTCCCAGTCGCTCGAGAACCGGCAGATGCGCCCGTCGTCCGTCCCGAAATACAGGTGCTCGTCTGCTCCGTCCTTGCGCACCATCCAGCACACCGCCGGAATACCGTCCCAGTAGTACCCCTCGTAGATGTAGTCGCTGTTGCTCGCCCGGCGGTAGCTGCGCTCTTGCCGGCCGTCGAGCACATATACCACGCCGCCGCCAACGGCCAGCAGAAACATGCCGTTCCACTGCACGGCCGTGCAGTCTGCGAGTCCCCGCTCCTCCGTCAGCATCGCGTTGAGGTACCAGCTCCGGTTTTGCGTCACGCGCCCGGAGGCGTAGTTGCTGCTCACCAGCGCATAGATTCCCGTCCCGCTCACAAACATCGGCTCATCGAGCAGGTTGGCAAAGCACCCCGTGCTCACCGCGCCGACGCCTGCCAGCGCCGCCTGTACGGTAAACACCGCCTTTCCGTCGCCGTCGAGCGTCCCCTTGCGGATCCACACGCTGCTGTCCTGCGCGTTTTCCTCCTTTACGATCCCGAGATATTCGCCGATCCGGCAATAGCCCATGATCCGCACGCCCTCGAGCCCGACAGCACTGTAGCTCAGATCCGGAATATACGTCGGGTCGTTCACGGCGCTCGTCCAGTCCAGGTTCGGGTGCTCCGGGTTGCCGGACAGCACGATGCGGTTCGTCGCGTTGATGCCGTATGCCGTGATGATCGTGCATTTCTTGATTCTGTCGGCATATCCGCTCACGGTGTGCGGGTACTGGATGCGGACGTTGTCCTCCTGTCCGGCCGCCGGCGCTTCCGGCGCCGTGCCAAATGTCACGTTCCCGGCCGTCCGGTCTGCCGTCCAGCCGCTCGTGGTCTCCTCACCGTTGACCCACACACGCACATCGCCCTCGGCGTCGATCACGCCGTCGAGCTGGTACACCTTGCTCGTTCCGTCCGCCAGAAACCGGTTTTCCCGGTATCTGCCCAGCAGGTTGATATCCTCATACGGCTCGCCGCCGCCTGCCGGCTTGCGGGCGATCACCGTCACCGGGATGTACACGTCGTCGCTCGCCGTGATGTCCGTCACCGTCGTGCCGTCGTAGCGCAGCAGCTCCCCGCCGGTCACGATCCACAGCTTGCCGCCCAGCAGCACGCCCTGGCTTCTCCCGTCGTGGAGCCCGGTCATCAGCTCCACCGGCGCCGCGTCCGTGTCGTCCCAGCTGTACAGCTTCGTCCCGATGTGGGCGACGGATTTCTGCGCCTCGCCGAACCGCGCCGTCCACATTCCGTGCACGGCTCCGCCGCCCACTTTATGCAGTGTGCGCCAGCCGCAGCGTTTCTCCGGCATCCCGCCGGAGTCTGCGACCATGTTGGTACAAAGGGGGCTTCGCCGCCGGTCGACCAGGCACGGGTCCGTGGAAAAGTCCACGCCCTTGAACGTGTTGTAAATCGTCGTCTTGATATTGACTCCGCTCCTGCTCGCCATTGGTTAAGCCCCCCTGTAAAAGCTGTTTGTCACACCGCCGCCGCTTGCGCTTCCCGGAATGCGCGTGTCCAGAGATTGCAGCATCCGCTCGAACTGGTTCATGTATGCCGAGTAATCCACCACCAGATCCGGAAACAGATGCTGCGCCGCCACGAAAAACGGCATGGCCTGCGCAGCGTCCTCCGCCACCTCGAATTCCGTGTCGTCGGTCGTCTCCGCGCCGATTGTCTCCGGGATCTTGAAGTATTCCACCTCAATCGTCCCGGCCGCGTCCCGCTCTGGGATCACGATCTTGCTTCCCTTCCAGCGGTATTTCCCCGTGACCTTCCCGTCGCGCCACACGCGGTACAGCCCGCCGAAGTTCCCCGGCATGCTGTATTCCGTCTTCCCGGCCGTGCGGTTGATCGTCTTCACGGCGACAATGCGCTTGACCATGGCCACGCGCTTTTGCGCGATGTCGAAAAAGTCCGCCAGCTTCAGCTCGATGTCCTTGTCCTCTGTCAGCTCGCCGCCCGAGGAGTATTCATCCAGCAGCTCATAGACTTTCTTCTTCCCTTCGCCCAGCGTCATTTCTTCTTGCCCCGCTTGATCCTCTGCACGGCTTCGGCATAGGTCATGCGCTTGCCCTTCGCCGGCTGCTGTTTCTGCTTCTTCATGCGTCCCTCCGTATACGGCAGCGCCGTCGGGCGCGTCTGCGCCCGGCGGCTTTGGTTGTCTCTATGTCAGGCCGGGTTCGAGAAGATAATCTGTCTCGCGTCGCCCCAGCCCAGGCCGAAATCGACGTAGCCCGTGAAGTTTTCCTTCAGCGGGTCGGTGTCGCCGTTGTCGAACACGGTCGGCCGCGTGATGTACACGATCTTGCACAGTTCCTTCATCAGGGTTGCGTCGCAGATCGCCCACTGCTTTTTCGCAAAGCCCAGCGCGCCGCCGCCGATGACCATGTAGTGCAGGTCATACAGCGGGTTGGCCGCGTTCGTGTCGTCTGCCGGGTTGCCGGTCGGGCGCAGCTTCGCGCCGTCGCCGCAGATCTTCTTTGCCTCGGCCTCGAGGTCGGGGCTGACCAGCAGCGTGTTGTAGTCGGCCAGAAACGGCAGGCCGTCCGGCGTCAGCAGCTTGCCGCCGACCGTCTGTGCCTCCGTGATGGCATCTACGCTCAGCGCCTTTTTGATCAGGTTGCTGTACGTGCCGGCCTCCGGGTCGGCGATGTACTTGCGGCCCTGGCTGCCCTTGCTGGCGCACGGGTGGTCAGTCGCAGCCCACGCCTTGCCGTCGCCGCCGGCATAATCTGAGTTGAATGCGTTGCCGAACATGCGCAGCGCGTGGGTGTACACGGTCATCGCGGCCGAGTCGCCGAGGCGCTTGCCCACCTTTTTGCACTCGCCCGTCTTGTCGATCTTGGCCTGCTTGTAGCCGACCGGGATCGTCAGCGAGAACTCGCCCGGCGTGATGATGGTCTTAAAGCCGCGCTTCATATCGCCTTTGTTCAGCTCGCCGGTGTATTCGCGCAGTTCGCCGTAGCCGCCCGTGCCGGTCAGCTCGAAGTCCACGCTGCTGCTGTTCTCCTCGCCCATGATGGCGAGCAGCTTGTTGAGTCGGTTTGCATAGGCAAAGTCAAAGGATTTGCCCACAAACTTGTAAAGGTCAGTTTTCCATGCCTGGTCCATTTTGCTTCCCCCTTATCTCAGTGCGTGGCTCTTCGCCACGAGTCCGATCTCGCCGTGCACGAGGTCGATCTGCACGACCTTCACCGGCAGCGCCGCCGTCTCCGTCAGCACCAGCGCCTGAATGTCCGCGTCGAAGTTGCCCTTGGCAAACATCAGCGGCGGGAAGATCATGTACTTGTCGCCCTCGCAGATGGTGCCGCCGCTCGCGGTCGTGAGCGTCTTGCTCGTCGCCGTAAAGTCGGTGATGCGGCGCACACTGCCAAGCTCGTCGGTGTTGGTGCTGCTCGCGCCTTTTTCGACCAGCACGATGTAGCCGCCGTTCAGGTCGTCGTCCGCCAGCGTCGCAAGGTCAGTGCTGACAAAGGTCGTCGCGCTGCCGCTGGTCGCGGCCATCACCGGTGCCTTGCAGCGCATGATCATGCCCGGGTCGTCGTACACGAGGATCTTCGTGCCGTTGCTGCGCGGGTTGATCGCATCCTCGGCGCCGCTGTGGTTTTCCTTCGCCACGCCAAGGATCGCGCCGGTCTCGGCAGCCGTCGC
>UMCX01086164.1_pt1 | contig 21362 bp, 20 predicted proteins | sample 1964341 | NCBI WGS metagenome assembly UMCX01 (sample SAMEA4835979, study PRJEB28245) | human gut metagenome | biome: gut microbiome; material: fecal sample | place: Denmark | collected 2008
CTGGATTATCTATTTGCACAGGACAGCGTTTCGGGGCAAAAGATGAAGAAGGAATGAAAAAAAGTGCAGCAGCTTGTGTAGTTTTGAGTGCTATTACAACTGTTATTGTAACTATTTTTGGCGTGATAATGGTTCGCCCTGCACTTATTTTTTTACAGACACCACCAGAAGTATTGGATATGGCATGTACTTTTTTAACTGTAATTTTTTTAGGAATTGTAGCTACAATGATGTTTAATATGTCTTCTAATTTAATTCGCGCTTTAGGAGATAGTAAAACACCACTTTATTTTTTAATCTTAGGTTGTGTATTAAACATCATTTTAGAAGTAGTTTTTATCGGTGTATTTAACTGGGGTATTCAAGGTGCAGGTTTTGCAACTGTATTAGCACAATTAATCAATGGCGGTTGTTGTGTATATTATATTAAAAAGAAAATACCTCTATTACATTTTGAATTAAAAGATTTAAAGATTTCTAGAGAAATAGCTATACAACATTTGAAAGTAGCACTTCCTATGGGATTTCAAGCTTCAATCATTGCTATCGGTGCTATTATTTTGCAAGTCCCTTTGAATAATTTAGGTGAAGTCGCTGTAGCAGCGTATGCAGCAGCTCAAAAAATAGATATGATAGCTGTTATGCCACTTATGTCTTTTGGCATGGCAATGGCAGCTTATACAGCTCAAAATTATGGTGCAGGTCGCATGGATAGAATAAAGACTGGCGTTAATAAATGTATTTTAATGTCAGGTGGTTTTAGTATTTTAGCAGGAATGATGAATATTTGTTTAGGTCCAATCTTAATTAGATTATTTGTGGGTGATGGGCAAGAACAAGTAGTGGAATATGGTCATATTTATTTGATTGTAAATGGTTCATGCTATTTAATTTTATCTTTATTATTTATTTATCGTTATACATTGCAAGGTTTGGGACAAAGCATTATTCCTACTTTTGCAGGTATTATGGAATTGGTGATGAGAGCAGCAGCTGGTCTGTTTTTAGTTGATGCATTTGGTTATATCGGTGCATGTTGGGCAAATCCTATGGCATGGATTGGCTCTTGTGTGCCACTTATGATAACTTTTTATATTACAAGAAAATCTTTATTGAAAAAGTATTATGAACACAAATTATCAGTTTGATTTGCATAGGAAAAAGTTTTCTATATTTTTTTATATTTATATAAACTGAAAAGAAAATAAAAAGAGATTGCCATTTTTGATAAATAATAATATTATATTTATAGATTTATAAATTTATTGAGGTGAAGAATATGGAATTAAAATCATCAGCATTCAAAGCATATGATATTCGTGGAAAATTCCCAGAAGAAGTTAATGAAGAATTAGCTTATAGAATTGGTCGTGTATTTCCAACATTATTTAATGCTAAAAGAGTTGCAGTAGGTCATGATATCAGACTTTCTGGTCCAGATATTCAAAAAGCTTTAGAACTCGGTCTTACTGAAATGGGTTGTGAAGTTGTAGATATCGGTCAGTGCGGTACTGAAATGATTTATTTTGCAACAGCTCATCTTGGTTTAGATGGCGGTATCATGATTACTGCTAGTCATAATCCAAAAGAATACAATGGTTTAAAATTAGTTCGTAAAGAAGCTCGTCCTATTAGCGGTGATACTGGTCTTAAAGATATTGAAGCTAAAGTTATGGCTGGCGATTTAGGTACACCTGCTGAAGTACCTGCAAAAGTTATCGAAGTTGATATTATGAAAGATTATATCGACCATTTATTAACTTATGTAGATATGAGTGCTTTAAAACCATTAAAAATCGTTGTAAACTCTGGTAATGGTGCAGCTGGCCCAGCTATTGATGAACTCGAAAAACGCTTACCATTTAACTTTATAAAAGTAAATAACAATCCAGATGGTACATTCCCTAATGGCGTACCAAATCCATTATTAATGGAAAACCGCGAAGCTACTGCAAAAGTTGTTCGTGAAGAAAAAGCAGATTTAGGTGTTGCTTTTGATGGTGACTTTGACCGTTGCTTTATTTTCGATGAAAATGGCGACATGATTGAAGGTTACTATATCGTTGGTTTCTTAGCAAAAGCATTTTTAAATAAAAATCCTGGTGCTAAAATCATCTATGATCCACGCCTCACTTGGAATACAATTGAACTTGTTGAAGAAGCTGGCGGCGTACCTGTTATGTGTAAGAGTGGTCATGCATTTATTAAAGATTGTATGCGTAAAGAAGATGCTGTTTATGGCGGCGAAATGTCTGCACATAACTACTTCAAAGATTTCTCCTTCTGCGATAGCGGTATGATTACATGGCTTTTAGTTGCTGAATTATTATGCCAGGCTGAAGGTAAAATGTCTGAAATGCTCAAAGAACGCATGGAACGTTATCCAATCAGCGGTGAAATCAATAGCACAGTAGCAGATGCAAAAGCTGTTATGGCTGCAATTGAAGAAAAATATGGTTCTACTGGCGAAGTTTGCAAAATGGATGGCTTCAGTGTAGATTATCCTGAATGGAGATTCAATGTTCGTATTTCTAACACTGAACCAGTTGTTCGTCTTAATGTAGAAACTCGTGGCGATAAAAAACTTCTTGAAGAAAAAACAGCAGAAGTTTTAGCAGTTATTCGTGGCTAATAAATATATAAAGTATATTTGATATTTATAAGTGCATAATTAATCGTCAATAAAAACTAAATATGATATAATAGGACTATTCAAATATATTTTTTTTGATATTTTGGATAGTTCTATTTTATGATAAGCTATATGTTTTAGTTAAGGGGGAAATAAAAACATGAGTATCAAATTGAAATCTGGCTTTACTTTTGACTATGATAACTTATTTGGCGAAGGTAAAGTAACTAAAGCTGATATTGAAGCTTTTGGTGAAAAATTAAAAGAAGCTCATAAAGCAATGAATGTAATGCGTGAAACTGGCGTAATCAAAGGTCATTTATCCAAAGATGGTGAACCTGAAAAAGTATTATTCAGCCAGTGCCCATATATTCAAGAAGGACCTTTGAATTCTCCTGAATCTATGAAACGTCTTCAAGATTTACGTGAATCTGTAAGAAATCGTGTAGATGCAGTTGTTTCTTTAGGTATCGGTGGTTCTTATCTTGGTAACAAAGTGTTATTCGATATTCAATGTGGTGAATTCTGGAATAGCAAATCCACTGAAGAAAGAAATGGTTATCCAAAATTCTATTTTAGCGGTAACAATATTGACCCACGTCGTACAAAAGATTTAATTGATAATCTTGAAGATTGTGCAGAAATTACAAAAACTCATTACAAACGCAACTATAAAGTAATGCTCATCGTAATTTCTAAATCTGGTGGAACACTCGACACTATGTCTAACTTCATGGTAGTTTATGATGCATTGAAGAAAAATCCACAGATTGAAGTAGAAGTTGTAGCAGTAACTGACCCTAACCTTGAAAAACCAACATTATTAAAACAGATGGCTATTGACCATAACTGGCCACAATTCTCTGTACCAGACGGAGTTGGCGGACGTTTCACTGTATTTACAGATGTAGGTCTTACAACAGCTGCTTGCATTGGCTTTGATATTGATGAATTCTTACGCGGTGCAAGAGATATGGACGAAGCTTGTAAATCTGACAATGTTTGGGAAAACCCAGCAATGTTAAATGCTGCTTTAAAATACATCGCTTCTGAAAAATATGGTCGTCATATTGAAGTTATGATGCCATATGGCGATTATCTTGAATCCTTATCCATGTGGTACATTCAGTTATTAGCTGAATCCTTAGGAAAACAGTTCGACAAAGAAGGCAATGAAGTATGCTATGGTCGTACTCCAGTTGTTGCTCTTGGTACACGTGATATGCACTCTCAGACTCAACAACATCAAGAAGGTATGCTTGATAAAGTTGTTCAGTTCATTCGTGTGGAAAAATGGGAAAATGATTTAGTAATTCCTAACGTATTCCCAGAAGTTAAAAAACTTGCTGATATCTCTGGCGTAACAATGGGTGACGCTTTAGAAGTTGCTCGTCAGTCCAATGCTGATGCTCTTGCTTCTAACAAACGTTTCAATGCATTATTCAGCTTACCTGAAATGAATGCTTATCATTTAGGTGAACTCTTATACATGCTTGCTATGTCCGTTGCTTACGAAGGTGAATTTGCAAATGTTGACGCATTTGACCAACCAGGTGTAGAAGCTTACAAACGCATAATGGGACCTAAACTTCAAGAATTAAAAGCTAAACAATAATTTTTAATTTTTGCAGTTGATTTTAGAAAGAGGATACATTTGTATCCTCTTTTTGTCATTTTTAAAGAGGTTTATTATGGTGAAATATAAAGAATTTATACGAGAAAAACTTCAAAAATTGAATAATTTACCAAAGAAATGGCAACAGGTAATAATATGTATATTAGTAATAATAGTAGCTATTATTTATTGTTTTAGTGGTGGAGAAAAAACAAAAATAGCTGTAAGTGAAAAAGTAGAAAATAAAAATACGATTATTTCAGCAAATGGCGAAGATGAGGAAAAAAATAAAAATAGTAAGATGATTTATAGCATGGATAAAGATATATCAACAATAAAAAATCCTTTTTCATTTGAACATGAAGAAAAATCAGATAGTAAAATAATGACAATTGAAGAAAAACAAAAAGATAAAGATAAAGTAAATACAAATAATGAAAATATAGAAATGAAAACACAGCAACAGCAAATATCAACGATAAATCAAAATGAAAAGAAGGTAAAAAAATCAATAGAAAATGAGCAAAATGTGTATAAATTAAAAGCTATTTTGGATTTTAATCAAGAGAAAGTAGCTTTATTTAGCATAAATGACAAAATATATAGAGTGCGACAAGGTGATATGGTAAATGATATAAAAATTTTAGCGATTGGACAAAATAATTTAATTTTGCAAGAAAGCACAGGAAAAGAAGTAAAATGCCCTTTAACTTAAAGCTAAAGAGTTTAGTGTAATAGCTTAGGAGTTAATGATGAAAAATTTAATTAAAAAATATTTGATACTATTAGTAGTAATTTTAGGGATAGTTTGTAGCAATATAATATCTGTAAGTGCTAATGAATTAGAAGCAGTAGATGTAGATATTAGAAATTTACTTACAAGTATAGCTTTAGCAAATAATTTAAATATAGTAATAAGTGATGAAGTACAAGGAAATGTATCTGTAAAATTGAGTAATATAAATGCTCAAGATATGATAAAGATTATCGCGGAAAATAATAATTATACGTATCAATTTAAAGATAATGTCATTTATATAAGTAAGGGAGATAAAGATATAAATTTATATACAGTGCAGGTAAATTATTTAGAATTAGATAAAATAGCACAAACTATAAATTTGATGTTAACAGGTAATTTGCCTGATAAAATAGATGATAAAGATAAAAAAACAGCCATAAATAATAAAGTGATGATTGATGAAAGCGAAAATACAATAAGTTTTTATGGAACCTTGAAACAATATGAACAGATAAAAAATTTTTTACAAGAACAAGACAAACCGCAAAAACAAGTTTCATTAGAAGCAAAAGTAACTGCTATTCAAAAAGATGCTGCTAAAGATTTAGGTGTGAGCTGGGAATGGTCAAAACTTCCTCAATCACCAGAGCATGAAATAACTTATGATACAGTAAAGTATACAGTAATAAATGAAGATGGTACAAAAGAAGAAATAACAGATTATTTACCTGTAGATGAAGTAACGCGTAAATGGAATGATGATGAAAATATTCCTGGGGTGATTCGCTTTGGCAAAGGTGTAGATGGCTATCCTTATGAATTTTATTATGCTGCTAAGATTGATGCTTTGATAAGTGATGGCAAGGCGAATATTTTAGCACGTCCAAATATTACTACAATACAGGGAAAAGAAGCTGTTATAAATATAGGTAGTGAAGTTCCTGTGCCTACTGTATCAACGACAAATTCAACGACTACAACTTCGATAAAATATCGTGAAGCTGGTATTATTTTAAAATGTACACCAAGAGTAAATGAAGATGGCATAATCACAGTAAAAGTACATACAGAAGTAAGTTCACCAATGTATGTAGAAGATATGAAAGCATATCGTTTTCAAAAGCGTTCAGCAGATACGATAGTTCGCCTAAAAGATGGTCAAACTATGGTAATTGGCGGTTTGATTGGCAGTGATGAAGCAAAACAAATGAGTAAAATTCCTTTTTTAGGAGATATTCCAATATTAGGCAATTTATTTAAACATATACAAAAGAGTAAAAGTGATACAGAAGTTATGATTTTTTTGACAGCACGTGAAGTAAATGATTGAATGAAAATTTTTTATAAATAGAGGATAGATAAGAAAGTAAAGCGAGTTTATAGCTTTTATGATATAATATTTGCTTAGTAATAGCTTATATTTGATAAAATTTTTATAAGTATTGGAGATGAATATATGCTTAATTTAGAAAAATCTTCTCAAGCTTTTGCGCAGGCTAAAGAAGTTATGCCAGGTGGGGTAAATAGTCCTGTACGCTCTTTTGCTAGAGTGAAATGTGATCCACCTTTTATAGCTAAGGCTAGTGGCAGTAAAATTTATGATATTGATGGTAATGAATATATTGATTATGTAGGTTCTTGGGGTCCAATGATAGTTGGTCATGCTCATCCAAATGTAGTGAAAGCAATTCAAGAAGCAACAACTCGTGGTACAAGTTACGGTGCACCTACATTATTAGAAACACAACTTGCTAAAAAAGTAATAGAATTAATGCCTTCTATTGAAAAAATTCGCATGGTAAATTCAGGTACAGAAGCTACAATGAGCGCTCTTCGTGTGGCTCGTGGTTATACTGGTCGTGATAAAATTGTAAAATTCATCGGTTGTTATCATGGTCATGCTGATAGCTTACTTGTAAAAGCTGGTTCTGGTGCAGCTACTTTTGGTCAACCAGATAGCCCAGGGGTAACAAAAGGGACAGCTAAAGATACAATTACAGTTCCATATAATGATATCGAAGCTTTTGTTAATTTGATGAATGAACAAGGCGATGAAATTGCAGCTGTAATCGTTGAACCAGTTGCAGGTAATATGGGTCTTGTACTTCCAAAACAAGGCTTTTTATCTACACTTCGCAAAGAAACAGAAAAACATGGCACTGTACTCATCTTTGATGAAGTAATGTGCGGCTTTAGAGTAGCATTAAATGGTGCTCAAGCAGCTTATGGAATTAGACCTGATTTGACTTGCTTAGGTAAAATTATAGGTGGCGGTCTTCCTGTAGCAGCTTATGGTGGTAAACGTGAAATCATGGATTGTGTATCACCAAAAGGCCCAGTTTATCAGGCTGGTACATTGAGTGGAAATCCACTTGCTATGACTGCTGGTATTGCTACACTTGATATAATTTCTGCTGACCCAGCATGGGGCAAAGCTGATTATACACGTGAATTATCTATTAAAACAAAACATGTTTTACAAGGTTTTGCCAAAGCAGCTAAAGATGCAGGTGTAAAAGTACAACTTCATCAAGCAGGTTCAATGTTTGGTGTATTCTTCAATGAAAATGATGTATATGACTATGCTACATCTGAAAGCTCTGATCAAGAAGCTTTTGGTGTATGGTTCATGTCTATGCTTGAACAGGGAATATATCTTGCTCCATCTCAATTTGAAACATTGTTCATGTCTGGCGCTCATAGTGATGATGATATTGTAAAAACTATTGATGCTGCAGAAGTTGCAATGAAAAAAGTAGCAGAATTTCTTAATAATAAATAATAAAAAACTAAAAAATATATAGCAAAATCTAAAATCCTTAGTATAATAAAACAGTATACTAAGGATTTTTTGATTTTTATAAGAGGACGTTATAATTGATTTTAATAGATAAATTTAAATTAAATTTGAAAAAAATATATAATGGTTTTAAAAATATAATATTAAACCCTGCAAAAATAATAGATTTATGTTGGCAAAAAATATTTAAAGTCATAGAACAAGAATTTTTCTTTATTAGTTTAATGATGATATTCAATTTTATGCCATATTTATATTTATTTTGTTTATATAATCAGTATGAAAATGCCATAGGTGGTTTATTTAAGCCTTTTAGCGTGATTATTTTCATGGGATTAATTATAAATTTTCTACATGGTAAATTGAAAAAATGCTTGAAGTATTTTATTTTAAGTATAAGCATGATTTTATCTTTAATGGAATTATTTATAATTGGTAAATATTATACTTTTACTACAGCTGGGATAATAAGTGTAATTATTGGTACAAATCTTCATGAAACGATAGAATTTATCACTATGTATTTTTCCTGGAGCTATTTGATTTTTATAATTGCTTTAGCTTTAATTATTTATTTATTAAATTATATAAGTAGAAAAGTAAAATTAAATAATAAATTAGTTATTTTATTTTTACCTTATTTTTGTTTATATAGTTTATTTTATGTAATCATACCTGGGAAAAATCTCACAGAATGTTTGACTTTTACAAGGCTTATAGCACCTGTAGAGCAAGCTGTAGAAGATGCGATAGCCTTTCGTGAAATTTATACAAATATGCAAAATAATGTGCAGATAGTGGATAAGGGCAGAGATATACCAAATATTGTATTTATTTTAGGTGAGTCAACATCAAAAGGTCATATGAGTTTATATGGTTATCCATTAGAAACAACGCCAAAGATGGATAAGATGGCTAAAAATAATGAAATCTATGTTTTTAAAGATGTAATCAGTCCCCATGCTTATACTATCGGTTCACTTCGCGAAGTATTTACTTTTCACAATTATGAAGCCACAAATAAATGGTATGAATGTAATAATTTATTTGATATCATGAAAAAAGCAGGTTATAAAACGTATTGGCTATCTAATCAAGAGACTTCAGGTCAATGGGCAAACGTGGCACTGGCTTATGCTAATCGTTGTGATTATAAGAAATTTACAGGAATTAGACAATCATATGAGAAATCTTATCGTGCTGATGGTGAGTTATTGCCTTTATTATATGAAGCTATGAATAATGATAGTGATAAGAATTTTTATGTGTTGCATTTAATGGGTTGTCATGGTGAATATGAAAATAGATATACACCAGATTTTGCTAAGTTTTCTGATGTAGATGAAATAAAGGGCATAATAAAAACGCAGGAAGCAAAAACGAAAAGAGCACAGTATGATAATGCTATTTTATATAATGATACGATTGTAACTCAAGTTATGGAAGCTTTTAAGGATAAAGAAGCTATAGTTATCTATATGCCAGACCATGGTGAAGAAGTCTATGATTTGAAAAATTTCAATGGTCATAGTGATGATAATCCTACTAAATCTATGTTAGAAATACCATTTGTCATTTATACTACAGAGAAATTTAAGCAAAAATATCCTCTAGTAGATGCACAGATTAGAGCTTCTGTAGATAAAAAATATATGACAGATGATTTAATTCATACTATTTTAGATATTACAGGGATAAAAACACCAGAATTTCAGGAAACGCGAAGTATTATAAATCCATATTATAATCAAGAGCGAAAGCGAATTTTTTTAGATAAAGATTATGATAATTGGCAATGATTTTGAGGCGATTATATATATAAGAAATTATCAAAAGAATGATTTAAAAAGTATTATTTTTTTATTTAGAGAAACTGTGCATAGTATAAATAGTAAAGATTATACACAAGAGCAGGTAAAAATATGGGCACCTGAAAATATTGATGAAAAAAGTTGGCATTTGAGTTTGTTAAGCCATTATACATTGGTGGCTATAGATAAAGAAAAGATAGTGGGCTTTGTCGATTTAGATGAAAATTATGTAGATAGATTATATGTAGCAAAAGATTATCAGCGACAAAAAATAGCGACTAGATTAATGGATAAAATAGAAAATTATGCTAAAAAACAAGGTCAAATATCTTTGTATAGTCATGTATCTATAACTGCTAAAAAATTTTTTTTAGATAGAGGTTATATCGTAAATAAAGAGCAATATGTTGAAAAACAAAATATTTTATTTAAAAACTATATAATGGAGAAATTTTTATAAAAATAAAACGCTTATATTACTAATTATTTGTAGTAATATAAGCGTTTTTTTTAACGTTTAAAGAAATGAAAGATAAGCCAAGCTACGACTCCGACGCCAAGTAAGGTTAAAAGTGCAGGTAGTGCGACAAAAAAGAAAAAGCCAATGATAGCAATACCGCCGATAGCCATTAAACCTCGAGTGAGCCAGCTAGAAGAGGATTTTCCTCCAAGATTAATATAACGTACTTTTATGCCACTAGAACGTGGTGAACGATAATATCTATTATTATAAGATTGTTGATATTGTTGCTGATTTTCTTGAGTTGTTTCTTTGCGATAATTATTTTCGTCTTCGATTGTAATACCATCAAAATTATTGATTTCTCGATTACTCATAGTTTGCACATCGTGGATATGATAGCAATTCGGACAGATACCATGTTCATCTAATTCGTGATTACATTTTGTGCAACGCATAATTTTTCTCCTTATATTGTTAAAACTAAAATACATTCATATTTTAAGTATATTAGTCAAAAAGTCAATTGTCAAGGATTTGTCAAAAACTGGAAAATATTTTATTTATCTTTGTTAAATTTAAAATCTATTTGTAAAAAATTTTACATTTTCTTCACATTGTAAGAGAATTATAAATTAATGCTGTCATATTTATTTTAAATTTTACAGAAAAGTCATTGTAACTTTACATTGAGTGAGTATACTAAGTACAACAAATTAATTGCAAGGTATTTTTAGGAGGATTAAGGTATTATGAATTGGAAAAAATTAGCATCTCTTGGCGTTGTCGCAATGATGTCTCTTAGTATTTTAGGTTGTGGTAGTGATACTGCTTCTAATGATAAAGCTGCATCTTCTAGCAGTCTTTCTGGTAGTATTACAGGATCAGGTTCTTCTGCGTTATTACCTTTAGCTAAAGACGCTGCTGATAAATTTAAAGAATTACATCCAGAAGTTTCTATCACATTAAATGGTGGCGGATCTGGTACAGGTCTTAAACAAGTTGCTGATGGCTCTGTAGATATCGGTAACTCTGATGTAGCTGCTGATACAAAACTTGATAAAGCTGTAGCTGATGGTTTAGTTGACCATAAAGTTTGCGTTGTAACAATGGCTCCAGTAGTAAATAAAGATATTGCAGCAACTGTAAAATCTTTAACAAAACAACAATTAACAGATATTTTCACTGCTAAAATCAAAAACTGGAAAGAAGTTGGCGGTCCTGATGAAGAAATCGTATTAATCACTCGTCCTTCTACATCTGGTACACGTGCATTATTTAAAGAATTTGCTTTAGGTGGAGCTGAAGAAGCTTCTAATAAATCCTTAGAAACAGATGACTCTGGTACTTTACTTCAGAGCATTAAAGATAATAAAGGTGCAATTGGTTATGTAGCATTATCTTATCTTGTAAACAATCAAGATGTTGCAACTGTTTCTGTTGATGGTGTAGCTCCTACTTTAGAAAACACATACAATGGTACTTATCCTGTATGGGGTTATGAACATATGTATACTAAAGGTGAACCTAATGCTACTGTAAAAGCATATTTAGATTTCATTATGTCTGATGAATATGGTAAATCTATGGAAGCTCAAGGTTACGGTGTAACTAGCAAAATGCAAGTTCAGAGATAATTAGAATAGAAAATTGGGCGAATAAATTTTCGCCCATTTTTTTTGCCAAAATAAATGCTAATTTTTATCAAAGGAGTGTCAAAATGGAATCATCACATACAGCTGTATATCGTCAAAATAATATTTGGCGAGGGATTATTACAGCTTGCGGTTTATTAATGATAATTATAACCTTAGCCATTGGGGCATTTTTATGCTACAAAGGTGTAGGTACATTCACTACATATGGTCATAGCGTGGGTGAATTTTTATTTTCTTCACAATGGGCACCAGCCGATAATGCTCAAGGTGGCGGTAAAGTCGGTGCAGCAATATTTATTTTTGGTTCAATTATCACTTGTGCTTTAGCACTTTTGATTTCAACACCATTTAGTATTGCAAGTGCGATTTTCATGACAGAAATTTCTCCAGGAATTGGTAGAAAAATTCTTCAACCAGCTGTAGAAATTTTCGTAGGTATTCCTTCTGTTGTATATGGTTGGATTGGTCTTACAATTTTAGTTCCATTTATCAAAGATTTATTTGATTTAAAATTTGGTTTTTCTGTACTAGCAGCAGGTATCGTTTTAGCAGTAATGATTTATCCAACAATTACTAGCTTATCTGCTGATGCGATTAGAAGTATTCCAAAATCTTTCCGTCAAGCATCTTATGGTTTAGGTGCTACTCGCTGGCAGACAATCAGTCAAGTTGTAATACCAGCATCTAAATCCGGTTTGATGACTGCTATTGTTTTAGGTCTTGCTCGTGCATTTGGTGAAGCTTTGGCAGTAGCAATGGTTATCGGTAAGATGAAAGCTTTTCCAGAAAGTCTTTTATCCCCAACTACAAACTTAACAGCAGCGATTGCTTCTGATATGGGTGGGGCGATGGAAGGCAGTGAATACAATATAGCTTTATGGTCTATGGCTTTATTGTTATTCATCATTTCCTTAGTATTTATCTTCATTATTCATTATATTTCAGCTAAAGGAGGCCATAAGGCATGAGCGTAATTCAAAGAGCCAAATTTATGGATAAATTTATGACTGGCTTCTTTTATGTTGTCGCTGGTTTTTTCTTATTGTTATTGTTGGCTTTTACTTTATATGTAATTATTAAAGGTTTTGCAAATTTTACTCCAAATATGTTTTCCTTTACTAGAAATGGTATAGGTAATCTATTTTTTAATACTATTTATTTAGTATTTTTATCTTTGGTAGTAAGTGTTCCTCTTGGAATTGCAGCTGGTATTTATATGGCTGAATATGCCAAACCAGGAAAAATTACAAAATTTTTAAGAATTTGTATTGAAACATTATCCTCATTGCCATCTATCGTTGTAGGTTTATTTGGTTATTTAGTATTTATTGTAATGACAGGTTCTCAATGGAATTTATTTGCAGGTGCTTTGGCTGTATCTATTTTGAGTTTACCTTTGATTACAACAGTAACAGAAGATGCTTTCCGCTCATTACCTCCTGGATATAAAAAAGGTAGTATGGGTATGGGTGCTACACTTTGGCAGACTATCCGTTATGTAATGCTTCCTGCTTGTATGCCTCGCATTATGACAGGTGTAATCTTAGCTGCTGGTCGTGGCTTTGGTGAAGCGGCTGCACTTTTATATACTGCTGGTATGAGTACAGATATCGTTTGGTCAAATTGGAATATTTTTTCCCCAACATGTCCTCTCAATCCATTTAGACCTGGGGAAACTTTAGCACTTAATATCTGGGCATCAAGAACAGAAGCTTTAGCTCCTAATGCTGCAGATATTGCAAATTTATCTTCAGCAATTTTGATGATAATGGTATTTTCATTTAGTATAGGTGCTCGTTTTTTAAGTAGTTATCTTGATAAGAAAAATGGAGGAAAATAAACGTGGCTAATAACGCTGATATAAAATTTAATGTTGATAATTTGGAATTATTCTATGGTAATTTTAAAGCCTTAAAAGGCATTGATATGGAAATCAAAAAAAATGAAATTACTGCTCTTATTGGGCCATCTGGTTGTGGTAAATCTACATTCTTAAAAACTTTAAATCGCATGAATGATTTAGAAGATGGTGTAAAAGTAACAGGCAGAATTCATTTAGATGGTGTAGATATCTATAAAGAAATGGATTCTATTACACTTCGTCATCGTGTAGGTATGGTATTCCAACAGCCAAATCCATTTCCAAAAAGCATTTATGATAATGTAGCTTATGGACCAAGAATTCATGGTATTCGCAAAAAAAGCCAATTAGATGAAATCGTAGAAAGAAGTCTTCGTCAAGCTGCTATTTGGGACGAATTAAAAGACCGCTTAAATAAATCTGCACTTGGTTTATCTGGTGGTCAACAACAGCGTTTATGTATTGCAAGAACTTTAGCAGTTCAGCCAGATGTTATCTTGATGGACGAACCTACTTCTGCTCTTGACCCAATTTCCACAATGAAAATTGAAGATTTAGCACTTGAATTGAAAAAGGATTATACAATTGTAATCGTTACACATAATATGCAACAGGCAAGCCGTATATCTGATAAAACAGCATTCTTCTTATTAGGTGAGTTAATCGAATACGGAGAAACTACAGAGTTATTTGCAAATCCTAAAAATCCAAAAACAGAAGAATATATTACTGGTAGATTTGGTTGATTTGTATAGTGCGTTTATTTAAAGGAGATAAAAATGGCTAATAGAATAAAATATATAAATGAATTAGATTGTTTAATTAGAGATGTAGAATTAGTAGGAGCACAACTTCAAGAAACTTTAGATGAAGTTATAAACAATTTAGTAGAAAAAAATGAGATTTTAGCAAAAAAAATCATAAAAAATGATGTATGGTTTAATAAAGCTGAACATGATATCAATGAAAAATGTTTGCGTTTAGTATTGACTCAAGCACCTGTAGCTACAGACTGGCGTGAAATTGCTTCCATCATGAAAATGATTGGTGATATTGAACGTATGGCTGACCATTGTGGAGATATCTCTAAATACACTATGAGCTTAGCAAAAGAAGAAACTGTAACATTGCCAGATTATTTTGGTGATATGGTAAATGTTATGCGTGAAATGGTTTTTGATAGCGTAAAATGTTTTAGAGATTCTGATGTTGATTTAGCTAAAAAAATTATTGAAACAGATAATGTAGTAGATAATTACTTTAAAAGATTTCGTGAAGATATAGCTGGATTGATTAAAGAAAATCCACAAAATGTAGATGCATATCTCAATTATTTGATGATTGGTAAATATGTAGAACGTATAGCTGACCATTCTACAAATGTAGCTGAATGGATTATCTATATTGTTAAAAATGAATTAAAATAAAAAGTAAAACTCATAATAAATATTTTCATATAAAAACTATTTATTATGAGTTTTTTATTGTTTTTTAAAATATATATGATTAAACTTAAATATGAGGTGATAAAAATGAAACTGAAATATTTAAGTTTATTATTGAGTTCAATTTGTATTATGCAATTTATGACAGTACCTTCTTTGGCAAATGCACAAGCTATGGAAATAAAATCTAATTTAGCAATTGATGTAGAAAACATAAAAGATACAGCAGAGTATAAAGGTTATCTTTGGCGCATAGATGCTAAAGATGATGATAATTTGCCTAGAAATTTTCGTACATCAAAGGATAAGTTCAAAAAGGTAAGTGATAAATATGGAATTGATGTTAATTATGTGCCTACAAGAGAAGGTTTAGATGAATTACAAGCTTCAGGTAGTGCGCAATTTTCGTTAAATCAATTTTCGGCTTTAACTAAAGCTTTGCAGGAAAATGGTGCTAAAGATATTTATATAGTGGATTTAAGACAAGAAAATCATGGATTTTTTAATAATGATGCTGTTAGCTGGTATGGTAAACGCGATTGGGCGAATATAGGGAAATCAAGAAAAGAAATTATTCGTCAGGAAATGAATTTATTGAAAGCTAATCTAAATAAAAACACAAAAAGAGCCACTTTAGATGACGATAAAAATGCTGATGAAGTAGATACTTCTTTGATAAAAATAGTAACAACTGAAAAAAATTTAGTGAAGAAAAATAATTTACATTATGTGAGAATAACAGCAACTGACCACGTTTGGCCAAGTCCTGAAAATATAGATGAATTTATCAAACTGTATAAATCTTTGCCTAAAGAGGCATGGCTACATTTTCATTGTGAGGCTGGTAAAGGAAGAACAACAACATTTTTAGCAATGTATGATATGATGAAAAATCCACAGGTGCCATTAAAAGATATATTATATCGTCAATTATTATTAGGTGGAAATTATGTGGCATATACAGAAGATATTTCTGCTAGCAGTAATTGGAAGGCGCCTTATTATAATCAAAAAGCAAAAATGATAGAAGTTTTCTATCAATATGTACAGGAAAATCATCAGAATAATTTCCAAGTTTTATGGTCAGATTGGCTCAAAAATCATAGTTTATAAATAGGTTAATATTTAATTTGGATATATATTTATAAAAACTTTTAATTGATAAAAATAGATAATAAATTCCTATAATATGCTTTAAAATAAGAAAAACATCATGAGAGTTGATAAGTGTAGTATTTTATATTTTAGAATTAAAACCTATTAAATTAATATGTAAATACTATCTATTAATAATTTTTTATTGTGATATAATGTTGATGTTAAAAAGATTTAAAGCTTGTAGGAAAGAAGGCGATAAAATGAGTACAGAATATGTATATAAGTCCACAAAAAAAATAGAAGAAATTTTAAATGCGATTACCCATGGAGTGGGAACGCTACTAGCTGTTATTGGTTTGGTTGCAATGTTGTATTATGGCTATGATAAAGGAATTTTGCATTTAACAAGTATTATAGTATATGGTGTTTCCATGATATTATTATATTTAGCTTCGACACTGTATCATAGTTTTAGTTTTTGCAGTCAAAAAGTGCAATCTGTGTTTAAATGTATAGACCATTCGGCAATATATTTACTAATTGCAGGCAATTATACGCCATTTGCTCTGATTGCTCTATATGGTACTTTAGGCTGGGCTGTATTTGGCGTAGTTTGGGGATTGGCTTTAGCGGGAATAGTATTTCAAATTTTCTTTTATAATCGTTTCCGCGTCATTGGTACTATTTGTTATTTAGTCATGGGTTGGCTTGCTGTTACCATCGTAAATCCACTACTTGATACTTTGTCTGTAGAAGCTATTTGGTGGCTTGTAGCTGGTGGTGTTTTATATAGTATTGGAGCAATTTTTTATTTAGTGCGTAAAATACCATATAATCATGTTATTTGGCATGTTTTTGTGATTTTAGGCAGTGCAGCTCATTTTATTACAATTTATTGTTATGTATTGCCACTTAATATAGATTAATTATTTTGATAAAATAAAGGCTCAATTATCTAAAATAATGGTAGATAGTTGAGCTTTTTCTTATTTTCTGTTTTAATTAGAAATAAGAGGATTGACGAGAAAAAGAGCTAATTATATAAAGAGAAAATATATAGTCTAGGATATAAATTTTATAAAAGGAGAGTGTTTTTGATGAATGAAGATTTAATGAACTTAGGAAAATCGGAAGAGGAAATAGAGCAAGAAGTAGAATCTTTATGTCGCTGGGCTGCTGCTAGAGCTGGCGTAATTGTCGTAGCACCTATACTCGGTCAAATTGCTCTAGCTGCTAATGAAATCTATCTGATAAAACGCATAGCAAATGTATATGATAAAAAATTCGATGAAACGGCTAGCTGTGCTTTTGTAGGAGCTTTAGGTGGTACATTTGTAGGTCAAAGTTTAGCGACTTTGATACCATTTCCACCATTACAAATTCCAATCGGTATGGCTGTAACTTATGCTGTAGGTAAGGCTGCTAATGCATGGATAAAAGATGACATGCCGGATATTAGCGAATATGCTGATAAATATAAAGATATTTTTAATAAAGCAAAAGAAGATGTAAAAAATATCATACCTAGTTTAAAAAATAATCCTGATAAAGATAAACCATTGGGAGATGAAGATAAAAAATTTAAATTTTAATATTAAGGAGGAGAAATAATGCGAAGTGCATTTGATATTATCGGACCAATAATGATAGGGCCATCAAGTTCACATACAGCAGGTGCTGTGAGATTGGGATTGATGGCTAGAGCTATCTTAGGTGAAGAAGTAAAAATTATAAATATAAAATTATATGGTTCATTTGCGCAAACATATAAAGGTCATGGTACAGATAGAGCTTTGATTGCAGGTATAATGGGTTTTAAACCAGATGATGAAAGAATACGTAATTCTTTAGAAATAGCCAAAGAGAAAAAAATTGAATTTAATTTCTCTAAAGTAGATTTAGAAGATGCACATCCTAATACAGCTATTATAGAATTGATAGGTGTAACAGATAGAAAAATAGAAGTTACAGGTGCGTCCATTGGCGGAGGCAATATAATTATTTCTGCTGTTAATAATTATGAAGTACAATTAAGTGGGAAATATCCATCAATAATTATCGTACATCAAGATATGCCAGGTGTAGTAAATGGTGTTACTGCAGCTTTAGCACGCTATAATATTAATATTGCCTATATGAAAGTTTCTCGAAGCGAAAGAGGAGCAGAAGCTTTGATGAATATTGAAGTTGATGATACAATTTCTGATGAGGCAGTGAAAGCTTGCAGTAGAGTCATTGGTGTAAAAAAAGTATTGCGAATTGATGCTATTTAATGAGGTGATTTTGTGATAAATTTTTCTTGCATACAAGATTTGATAGATATAGCGAATAATCAAGAGCGAACTATTGATGATATCGTTGTAGAATATGAGGCAACACATAGTTTTAAATCTGTGATTTATATTAAAGAAAATATGCAAACTATTTGGCAAGTAATGAAAGAGTCAGCAGAAAAAAGTATAAATAATACGCAAAAATCTGTCAGTGGTATGGTCGGTGGAGATGCTCAAAAATTATTCACTTTTAAAGATAGTTTTGCTGGCGATTTTGTCAAAGAAGCAGCTTCTTATGCAGTAGCTGTGGCAGAAACAAATGCTGCTATGGGGAAAATAGCTGCTTGTCCAACAGCTGGTTCTTGTGGTATTGTTCCAGGGGCTTTAATTGCTGCTCAAAATCATTATAATTATGATGATGAGCAGATTTGCAATGCATTATTTACAGCGACAGGTATTGGCATGGTGATTGAAAATAATGCTATGATTGCAGGTGCTCAAGGTGGTTGTCAGGCTGAATGTGGTTCAGCAGCTGGCATGGCAGCGGGAGCATTAGTTCATCTTGCAGGTGGTTCTCCAGAACAGATTGGCAATGCAGTAGCCTTAGCGATTAAAAATTTATTAGGTTTAGCTTGCGACCCTGTGGCAGGGCTTGTAGAAGTTCCTTGTGTAAAACGCAATGGATTTGCAACGACAGTAGCGATTTTGGCAGCAGATATGTCCCTTGCTGGTGTAAAATCAGTGATACCAGTAGATGAAGTAATTGATGCTATGTATCGCATTGGCAAATCTATGCCAAAAAGTATACGCGAAACAGCTACTGGCGGTTTAGCTACTACACCTACAGGTATAGCTTTAAAAGAAAAAATTTATAGCAAATAATGATTGATATAAGGAGAAGGGAAGAGCAGTTGCATTTATGTAAAAAAATTATCTATATGACTTTGGGAATATATATGATGATGATATCAATATGTTTAGCAGGTCAAAATGATAATTTATCTAAAGAAACATCAGAAAAAATAAATTTAGTATGGCAACCAGTTATTGATGAAGAAAATGATTTATCAAAAATTGATAAGATTCCAGGAGTAAATGTTGTATCACCATCGTGGTTTGTAATTGATAGTGAACAAGGGCATATTCAAAATAAGATAGATATAAATTATTTGAAAAATGCAAGAGAAAAAGGTTATAAAATATGGCCATTAATTCATAATGATTTTAATGCCGAAATGACACATAAATGGTTAAATGATAAAAAGGTAAAGGATTATATCATTCGTCAATTAATATTTTATGCACATCGTTATAATATTGAAGGCTATAATTTTGATTTAGAAAATATCTATGATGAAGATAAAGATAAATTGACTGAATTTATGAAAGAAGTAACTGAGGCACTACATCAAGATGAAGTTATAATCTCTATGGATATAACGGTGGCTTCAGATATGGAAAATTGGTCTAAATGTTATGATAGAAAAGCATTGGGTGAATATGTAGATTATCTTGTTTTGATGGCATATGATGAGCATGGTAGATTATCTAAAACAGCAGGGTCAGTAGCATCATTAAATTGGGTGGAAAATGGAGTAAAAGATTTAACAGAGCAAGTCCCTTCAGAAAAAATTATCTTAGGAATTCCTTTGTATATGCGCTTATGGGAAGAAGATTATGAAGGCAATGTATCGGCTAAAACCTTAAATATGGAAGATGCCAATAAATTAATGAAAGAAAAAGACAAATATCCTATTTGGCTAAAAAATGAAGGTCAGATATATTTTGCTTATCATGAAGATGGAAAAATATATCGTGTATGGAAAGAAGATGTAAATTCTTTGCGCTTAAAAGTAGATTTAGTCAAAAAATATAAACTTGCAGGAGTAGCCTCATGGAGAAAAGGTTTTGAGACTAAAGATATTTGGCCAATGATAAACAAGCGTTTACAAAAATAAAAAAACTATTTGTTTATGATGAATTTCATAAGCAAATAGCTACATAGAAAAATAGAAGTAGAGGGAGTTAAAAATGCCAAATAGAGTATTAGGCGGAATTTTTTTAACCATAGCAGCTAGTATTTGGGGCGGTATGTTTGTAGCTGTAAAATTAGTAGTGGATATAATACCGCCAATACCGTTAGTATGGTTCCGTTATTTAGTAGCCTTTGTTGTATTATCAATGGTTGTAATCTATGAAGGCATTAATCTAAAAATAGATAAAAAAGATATATTATTATTAATCAGTATAGGGATAATAGGACATACTATTTCTATTGTTACTCAAGAATATGGAACAATGTATTCTTCAGCACAGATGGGTTCAGTTGTTACTTCGGCAACACCAGCATTTATGTTGATTTTTGCTGTATGGCTTTTAAAAGAAAAAATCACTTTGCGTAAAATCTTATCTGTTATTTTAGCCACTGTCGGTGTAATCATGATTGCTGGCGTTGATAATATGGATTTTGATAAACAATTAGGTGTACTTTTTTCTACCATAGCAGCATTGACATGGGCTTTGATGTCTGTAATGTTAAAATTGATACCTAGTAAATATCCGCCATTATTAATAAATTTTTATGCTGTAATAACAGGAATTGTATGTTTAGCACCACTTAATATACCGACATTAGATTTATTGCCATGGGATGAAATCTTAAATCCTGTAGCGATTGGTTCGGTAGTATATTTAGGGGCAGTATCTACAGCAGGAGCATTTTTGCTTTGGAATAAAGGTCTTTTATTGATGGAAGCAGGTGCTAGTGGATTATTTTTCTTTTTTCAACCTATAGTAGGGACTTTTTTAGGCTGGTTAATTTTAGATGAACAAATTACTTTGAATTTCTGGATAGGAAGTATATTGATTTTTATAGGTGTATTTTTAGTTACAGTTAGAAATGAATAATAAAAAAGAAGTTATATCTATGTGAACTGCACCCCAAAAGTTGGACACAAAACAACTTTT
>UMCX01083829.1_pt1 | contig 20142 bp, 20 predicted proteins | sample 1964341 | NCBI WGS metagenome assembly UMCX01 (sample SAMEA4835979, study PRJEB28245) | human gut metagenome | biome: gut microbiome; material: fecal sample | place: Denmark | collected 2008
GATTGACAGAGAGTGACAATAGGTTGGAGCTCTCCTAAGTCTCAATCCCCAGTTCGACTCTGGGTGGGAACATTATTATTAGAAACAACCTAATTAAGAATAAGTAACAGAGGAAAATGTTTATGAATTATATTGTTATGGATCTTGAGTGGAATCAGAGTGCCAAGGGAAAACAATTTTCTGAGGAACATTTTCCTTTTGAGATTATACAGATAGGTGCGGCAAAAGTTAATGAGCAGCTTGATATTGTAGATGAGTGGCAGTGTGTTATTAAGCCGCATGTGTATACCAAGCTTCAGAACAATATTAAGAAGATTCTTGGAATTACAGAAAAAGACCTTGATAATGGAACGGATTTTGTGTCAGGTGTGACTGAATTTCTTAAATGGTGTGGTGAGGATTATACATTTGTTACATGGGGAAGCATGGATATTACGGAATTAAGACGTAACATGAAGTACTATGATGTGCCGGAGAACTTTTCTATGCCACTTCTGTATCTTGACCTCCAGAAGCTTTACAGCATTAATTTCTCAGATGGTAAGACACGCATGAATCTTAAGTCTGCGATTGATGAGCAGGGAATTAAGGGGGATGAGCATTATCATTCAGCAATGAGTGATGCAAGATATACAGCCAAGATAATGAAGACACTTGACTTTGACAGGGTTAAGAAGTTCTGCAGTATAGATACATTTACAATTCCAGAATCAAGAAAAGACGAGATATATCTTAACTTCGGGACATATGAGAAGTATATTTCTAAGGGATTTGCTACGAGGGACAAGGCTGCAAGTGACAGAACTGTACGTTCCTGCAAGTGTTTCTTATGCGGCAGGGCTATGGAAAGAACGGTAAAATGGTTTTCCACTAATTCAAAGAGTTATTATGGTCTGTTTACATGTGATGAACATGGTCTTATAAAAGGCAGATTCAAAATCAAGCAGAGTGAAAGCGGCAGATTCTATGCTATAAGAATAATGAAGTGCACTGATGAGAAGGGGGCACTTAAGATATATGAAAAGCAGATAAAAGAGAGGGAACACAGACGCAGACGTCGTCAGGCTGAGAAACTTTCAGTGCAGCAATAAAGGCATGTCAGAAAATAAACTGACATGCCTTTTTTAGTGAATTAATATGTGTTAGAACATAAGACCATATATTACAGCCAAACCAAGTATTATCTGGACAATTGTGAATCTGAAAACAACTTGTGTATCTGACCAGTCTTTATTCTTTCTCATATGGTCGTGGATTGGCGTACGAAGGTTCTTCATGAGGTTGATGTGAAGAAATCTCATGAATGAAACCTTGATAAGACCAAGTCCGCCGTCAAGGATAATTACAAGTGCCATTGGAATATAAAGCAACGGTGCATGGAGCTTGAGGAATGTAAATGCAATGAATATTCCTATTGCTCTCGAACCGGCATCACCCATAAGCAGCTTACTTGGTGATGCGTTGAACCACAGGTAGCCGAGGATACACACAACCATAATAAGAACGGTATGTCTGTAAGCTGATTCAATATTAAATGATTTAAAAAGTATATATACTGAGGCAAGTGTTACAACTGAAAGTGTACCACATAAGCCGTCAACACCATCTGAGCAGTTAGTAACGTTGATACTTACCCAGATAAGTATGATGATAAGTATTGCATAGATGATTGGATTGAGAGTTACTGTCTTTCCAAGGAATGCAAGGTCAAATGTGTTAGGGTTGTAATGCAGGTAAGTGACAGCTGCCATAACTGATATTGCAAGGTCAATAAGACCTTTCTTTAAATTACCCCATGGTGATGAAGCACTATCATCAAGGTATCCGCTGAGCATTGCGGCAAGCACAAGTATAAGATAAATGATAAGCTCGGCACTTAAGTTTACAAATAATGCACATGTGACAGTGAATGTAAGAATGAAAATCATGCCGGCACCTCTTGGTTTTCCAACCGATTTACTTCCGTTGATGGCATAAGCTCTTCCAGCATCTCTTGGAAGAAGATTCTTGCCAAGAGCAATTGCAGCTATTGTAAATGCGAAGGCAAATAAAATGCTTGCAAATGCTATGATGTTGGTGAAACTTTCGTTGACAATATAGTATATCATAAGAATTTAATACTCCTTTTCATCTTTCTAACTTATATATAGCATTTATTTCAATGCGACTTACAGTATAACATAATATATGTGAAATGAACATTTTTTTTGCTAATGAAATGTAGTAATTAATTTGCTAATGTGTTAATATACTATTAATTAGTGGGATAATCTGAGGGGACCCATGAGTGTCGTGTAAGATAATAATAATATAATGGAGGATTTTATGAAGAATATGCAAAAATACGAGCAGCTGGCAATCACAGAAGTGGATGCATATCTTTTTGGACAGGGAACTCATTATGAGATATATAACAAAATGGGCGCACATGTTGGAGTAAAAGACGGAAAAGAAGGTGTGTATTTTGCTGTGTGGGCACCTGCGGCAAGAGAAGTCTATGTTATAGGTGAGTTTAATAACTGGAATGCATATGGTTATGATATGAAGAAGATTTCAGATGGTGGAATATATGATTTGTTCATACCAGGAGTTAAAGCAGGGGATATGTATAAGTATCTTATTATTTCACAGAGTGGAGAGGCACTTTACAAGGCAGATCCATATGCTAATCAGGCACAGTTAAGACCAGAGACAGCATCAATAGTTGCCGATCTTTCAGGTTATGAATGGAAAGATTCTGAATGGGTTGAGAAGAAGAAGACAGAGAATCATCTTAAAGCGCCTCTTTCTATATATGAATGTCATCTTGGATCATGGAAGAAGAAAGATGATGGAACAGAGGACGGATTCTATACATATAGAGAATTAGCACCTGAGCTTGCAAAATATGTAACAGATATGGGATATACACATATTGAACTTATGGGAATTGCAGAGTATCCATATGATGGATCATGGGGATATCAGGTAACTGGTTATTATGCACCTACAGCAAGATACGGAACACCTAAGGATTTCATGTATTTTGTAGATTATATGCATGAAAAAGGAATTGGTGTAATTCTTGACTGGGTGCCGGCACATTTTCCAAAGGATGCGCATGGACTTGCTAATTTCGATGGAAGCTGTGTATATGAGTATGCAGACCCTAGAAAGGGAGAGCATCCTGACTGGGGAACTAAGGTATTTGATTATTCCAAGAATGAAGTGGCTAACTTCCTTATTGCTAATGGAATGTTCTGGGTGGACAAGTTCCATATTGATGGTTTAAGAGTTGATGCTGTTGCTTCAATGCTGTATCTGGATTACGGAAGGACAGATGGAAACTGGGTCCCTAACAAATATGGTGACAACGGCAATCTCGAAGCAATCAGTTTTTTAAAGCATTTTAACAGCATGTTAAAGAAGAGATTTCCACAGGCAATAACTATAGCTGAGGAGTCAACAGCATGGCCTATGGTTAGTGGTGATCCTGACAATGGGGAATGTCTTGGCTTTACATTTAAGTGGAATATGGGTTGGATGCATGATTTCCTTGAATATATGAAGCTTGATCCATATTTCAGAAAGTTTAATCATAGCAAGATGACATTTTCATTGATGTATGCTTACAGCGAGAATTTCATTCTTGTGCTTTCACATGATGAGGTTGTACATCTTAAGTGTTCTATGCTTGGTAAAATGCCTGGTGACAGGGAGGACAAGTTCAAGAATCTTAAGCTGGCATATGCATATATGTGTGGACATCCTGGCAAGAAGCTTTTATTCATGGGACAGGAATTTGGTCAGTGGAATGAATGGAGTGAGAAGCGTGCGCTTGACTGGTATCTGTTAGAGGATGAAAGTCATACAGAACTTAAGGATTTTACGAAGAAGTGTCTGAAGCTTAATAAGAATTATCCATGTCTGTATGCTACTGATTACAGCAGTGAAGGATTCAGATGGATTAATGCTAATGATAAAGATAATAGCGTTTTATCATTTATGAGAATCAGTCCGAATGGAAAGAAGAATCTTCTCTTTGTACTTAATTTTACACCAGTTGAAAGAGACAGCTTCAGAATAGGAGTTCCATTCAAGACTAAGTATAAGCTGGTCCTTGGAGATAATGAAGCTGACCAGAAGAAGACTCTTACAGCTGTTAAGGGAGATTGTGATGGATATCCGCAGTCATTGCTCATTGACTTACATAAGTATGGAATAGCTGTTTACGAGTTTAATGGTGATGTTTCTAAGGTTCAGCCAAGTAAGATATAATAATATGGTATTGAAAATGCGCCACCAGATTACTTTACTGGGGCGCATTCTTTTATAATCTACGTCTTCTTTTGTTATAGCGTCTTCTCTGGCGCTTTCTTCTTGCATGCTCTTCAATAATATAGATAACGAACAGGATAACAGCTCCGATTCCAACGAGTATCCAGATATTAATCTTAATGCATGTCTTAGGTGTATAAGTTGATGTCACATCATTATTAATATATGGGAGCTGGCTGCCTGTGTCCGTGCCAGCTGCACAGATATTAAGTGTTGTAGTTCCTACCGTATTATCATTGTACAGGAACTTAAGATGTGTTGTCATAACACCATTCTCATTGGTCATGTCATAATTATCATCAACCGTCATTGATACATTTGACAATGAACTTTTATTAGGTATTGTGATAAATGAAGCATTTAACCCAAAGTTTAGTGAAAGAGTTGAGAAAACGGCTGAGTTATAATAGTTGTCATTAGAGAACATTGCTCCGAGCTGGCTTCCGGTTGTTGTTGATTTCTGGAAATTCGCAAATCCCCAGTCAAAAAGGGTTTTTGTATCAACATATCTTATTTCATCTGTGGCTTCCTTAAATACAACGCATATAAGACGCATACCGTCTTTTTCTGCAAATGTAACAAGTGTATTCTGTGATTCATCAGTATATCCTGTTTTGCCACCCTTGCAGTATTCATAATAGTAGGCACGGCCCTTTAACATCTTGTGTCGGTGTCTTATTGTACGCTGTGCAGACATGTTAGTTGCAGGAATTACATATGCATCGGCAGTTGAATCAATGCTGACAAAAGAAGCATTGTTATAGCACCCTCTCGCAATCATTGCCATATCATATGCCGTTGTGTAGTGGTCGGTATTATATAATCCGCTTGCATTGGCAAAATGTGTATTCAAAGCACCAAGTTCTTTTGCCTTGGCATTCATCATATCGACAAATGCGTCTATAGAGCCAGCTACATGTTCACCGAGGGCATAAGCCATCTCGTTGGCAGAATACAGCAGAAGTCCGTGAAGAAGCTGGTTGACAGTAAATTGCTCGCCTGCTTTTGAACTTAAGTTGGCATCCTCATATACATTAATTGAGTTAGCAGCTGACTGTGAAAATGTTACAACATCGTCCATATTACAGTTCTCAATAGTAAGGAGTCCTGTTAAAATCTTAGTTGTGCTGGCTGGATAACATTTTTCATGCGAGTTCCTCTCGAAAAGAATGGAACCTGTATCAGCATCAATAAGAATGCAGCTGTTTGAGTTAACATCAGGTGCATCCGGCCATACAGCCTCTGTGCTGGTTGTGTCTGTCTCACTGTAGACTTTGTTGTATGCTGCAGCCTGGGTATCTGTTGCAAAAGCTGAGAACACCAAAACAGTGGCAGATGCCGCGCTGGCTATCTTTATAAGTAATCCTTTTAAAAAATGCTTTTTCATTATAGAGATAATTCCTCCGATTAATAAAATATACAAATACATTGTAGCCTAGGATTGTCCATAAGTAAACCCTGCTTGGCAAAAAGTGATATTTATGGTAAATAATATATAGGAAACTCAGATTTCGGCTATGTCTGTGTGCGGCATGTGCTTTCAGGATGACTCCTGCACAGCCTGTCATATTCAAGCGTATACCGCACACGGACATAGCCGAAATCTGAGCTAATATATAAGATAGGAGTAATGTATGAGACTTAGAAATGTACCCGGAGCAAGGGAAGTAATGATAGAGAATGAATATGTGTTTACAGAGCCAGAGGGGATGAAAGGCACATGGTCACAGGTTTTCGGTAATGATAATCCAATCCGTATTGAGATTGGTATGGGTAAAGGCACATTTATAACAACACTGGCAGCGAATAATCCTGATATTAATTATGTCGGTATCGAGAAGTATTCAAGCGTGCTTTTAAGAGCTGTAGAGAAACAGGATGAGCTTCAGCTTCCTAATTTAAGATTCATCAGAATGGATGCAGAGGCAATATGTGAGGTGTTTGGAGAGGGAGAGGTAGACAGAATATACCTTAATTTTTCAGATCCATGGCCAAAAGACAGACATGCGAAGAGAAGACTTACCTCAAGACAGTTCATGGCAAGATATGACATTATATTAAAGCCGGACGGACAGGTGGAATTCAAAACAGATAATAAAGATTTATTCGATTTTTCATTAGAAGAGATTAAAGAGGCGGGCTGGGAGCTTCCTGTTGTCACATTTGACTTACATAATGACTCTGTACTTAACGAGGGTAATGTAATGACAGAGTATGAGACAAGATTTTCACAGATGGGCAATCCTATCTGTAAACTTATCGCAGTAAGAAATCATTAATAATAAATGCATATACTATATAAAGGCTTTGGGAGAGACAATGTGAAGAATAAAGCATTTGCAAGGAAAGTATCAGAAGTGATGTATGTGCATAAAGGAGCAAATTACAGAGTGGTAAGGTTTAAGAATTCCCTCGACGATGTCGTGAGAATCCTTAATACCAAGAAATAATCTAAAGGTCATCGGGCGAGTCATAAGGCGGCACGGTGACTTTTCTTTTGTCCAGGAAATGTTGCACTGTGATGTTTAACAGGTAGCTTAATACGGCAAATACGGGAACTCCAAGGAACATTCCAATTACGCCAAACAGCGCCCCACCTACAGTTATTGAGAACACAACCCATACAGGCTTAAGACCTGTAGTACTGCCGATGATACGCGGACCGATAAGTAGACCATCAACCTGCTGGATGCAGACAATCATGATTACAAATATGATAAGTTTGATAGGGCTAGCGATAACAATAATCACACCGCCAATCACGCCACCGATGTATGGTCCGAAATACGGAATCATGTTCGTTATGCCGACAATCACGCTTATAAGCACTGCATATGGCAGCTTGAGAATCAGCATGATAATAAAGCAGATAATCATGACAATAATTGAGTCAAATGATTTGCCGATAATATAATTAATAAAAATGCTTGCACAATTCTTACAGATGATGCGTGTATTGTCTGCTGTTTTCTTAGGAAGCACGGCATATAAAAATCTCTTAAAATGATAAAAGATATTCTTATTATCAGAAATCATGTAGATGGACACGATAATTGCAATAACAAGGTTTAACACACCCGAAAGAATGGCCATGGATGTATTAAGAATGTAAGGAACCATATTGGTAAGTGCACCAGTCATGTAGTCAACAAGTTTAGGAAGAGCATCTTCAATCTTCTGATTAATGAAATTGTAATCAATAGAAGAATTGGCGTGCTTATCTTCAAACTCAGTGAACCAGTTGCGGATATTCTCGTACCATACAGGAGCCTGATTGGCAATCTCTGCAATGCTTTTGTATATCTGAGGCACAACAAAGCCTATTAATACTGCAAATGCGCCAACTGCTATCAGGTAAGCAACAAGAATTGAAAGCATTTTGGCAGCTTTCTTGGACTTGATATGGCATACTCCCATGAAGAACCTGTTATAAAGGATCTTGATAAACGGATAAAGAACAAGCGCAATCATGGCACCAATAAGAAATGGTGACAGTATATGGAATATGTTGCCCAATGACTTGACGGTTGCAGGCCAGTTACCAATGAACTTATATATAAGAATTGCACCTAGCACAAAAAGCAGACCATATATAACAATTGTAAAGTATTTGCTGTTAGGCTGGAATACATTCTTGCCAACAGCTTTGTCAGGTTTTGGTGGCTGTTCCTGTTCAGAATCAAGATTAATAGCCTCTATTGGGATGTTGTCAACATGTTTTGGCTGTTGTTCAAATTTTTTTAACTTCATATCAACTCTCTTTTCTTAATAAATGTATATTAAATATAAATTTTTTCTCTTTAAATTGGGAATATAATAGAATTATAAGGGGTATAAAGGCGCATATCAATATAAAAAACATGGTAAAATGATGAAAAAAGAAGAAAATTATAAAAAAGTTAAATTGTTCTTAAATAAATACAAAAAAGTGCTTGCATTTTATTAAAACATGCTATAAAATATCACTTGTGCTTGAGACAACACCAAAGCACAGAACAAAATAAGTTAAGCACCGCTAGCTCAGTTGGTAGAGCACCTGACTCTTAATCAGGGTGTCCAGGGTTCGAACCCCTGGCGGTGCACTGGAAGGTCTTATGATTTAGGGAATCCTAGGTTGTAAGGCTTTTATTTTTATGTTAAGACAAATGTTTGACATAAATATATGAATAGAGTATTATGATAATACAAAGGAACTTACCGATAGACGGCTAGCCTTTGTAGATTAAAGAATTAAAAAATAACTGCCCAAACTTTATATGTACCCCTTTTACTGGACATCCAGTGAAAGGGGTATTTTTATGCGTTACAGTTACGAATTCAAACGAAAGGCAGTCGAACTATACAGGCAAGGGAAATGGATTGAACCACCAGCAGACATTACAAACCTAAAGAATTTTCATAACATGATTGTTAAATGGCACCATTTGGAAGAAGTAACATCTCCTGATTGTTTAAAACACCACAGCCAAAATAGAAAATGGACTCCAGAGGAAAAATATGAACTTGTTGCACAGGTTATAGCCGGGGCTACTATTTCCTCAGTTGCTTATGCCGTAGGTATAAACACAGGATTACTTGCTCAATGGATTCGCAAATATAAAATATGGGGTTATAATGGACTTGTAAACCGAAAGAGCAGCGCTTATCAAAGAACTCAGAGAAAAAGGATATCAACTAAAACATCTATTAAAAGCTATGAATATGGCTAAATCTACATACTATTTTGAAATTAATAAAACGGATTTAGTTGCTATACGAAACGAAGAATCACTTATAATTATTAAAGAAATATTTTTAGTAAACAAAGGCAGATATGGCGTGCGTAGAGTTTATATGGAATTAAAGAATCGTGGCTACGACGTGAATCACAAAAGAGTTCAACGTCTTATGTATGATGCTGGATTATTAGGGAAACGTCCAAAAGAAAAGTATCATTCTTATAAAGGCGAAGTGGGCAAGGTGGCCGACAACGTAATAAATAGGGATTTTTCTACTACATCACCCTTGCAAAAATGGACAACTGATATATCTCAATTTAATTTTTTCGTGGGGAAAGTGCTATCTCTCTCCCATTTTAGATATGAATACAAATGAGATTATCTCGTACGATTTGGCGCTAATTCCTAATTTGGAACAGATAAAAAGAATGCTTGATAAAGCCTTTGATAAGTTTTCGTCTGTAAACGGTTTGATTTTCCATTCAGACCAAGGATGGCAATATCAACATGTTTATTTTCGAAAACGGCTACAGGAACATGGAATAATTCAATCTATGTCTAGAAAAGGGAATTGTTACGATAACTGCATCATGGAAACATTCTTTGGAAGAATAAAAACAGAAATGTATTATGGATTCGAAAAAGACTATGCGTCCTTTGAAGAATTTGCAGTTGCTATAGATGAATATATTGATTATTATAATAACAAAAGGATTCAGGTAAAAACAAAATGGATGCCTCCAGTAAAATACAGAGAAGCATCCATGATGTCCGCCTAACTTATAAATATGTGTCCAGGATTTTGGGTACATATCAAAATGCTGGTATGGAGAGGTTTTTAAAATATACAATATTGAATAAATCGGACATCATATATGCATATCCGTTATCAGAAATTCTAACCGCGAGAATTAAACTTACTTGTCATAAGTGAATATAAATCATCTGATGAGTTAGAGGCGGCACCTGATGATGTATATGAGTTAGTAACATAATTAATGTTAGCCTTTGCAAGTGATGATACATTAGAGCCAATAATTCCAAGCCTCTTTGCAAATTCTGATGATGTTCCAAATGCTTTCTTTAAAGTATCTGTATCAGCTGCTTTAAGTTTATTTTCATCAATTGAAAGAGAACCATCGTCTTTAAGCGCAATTCCTACTGCAGATAATGTTTCAGAGTTCTCTTTAACTGCTTCCTTTAAAAGGTCAGAACACATAGTGTTGATAGAACTTGATGTTTTACCAAGGGTGTTGTAGAGCTTATTATAAGAATCAACTACAGATTTGATATCCGCATATATTGCAGAATAATCACCGGTCTTTTCTGCATCAGCAAAAAGAGTAGATTTCTTATCTGTGAATTTAGCTGTATTCTCTGTAACAGAATCAGCATCATCTTTAATATTCTTGTAAGCGTCTTTCTGTAATTTCTTAGTAAGTGAAGATGTTGAAGTATCAGTTTTTTTGGAAAGCAGGCTTGTAAGGCTGTCATTGTCATCATTCTGTATGTAATCAAGCAAAGTCTTTGATGAAGGCTCAATGCCTGCTTTAAGCTGGTTAGCTGCCAGCATCTGTGATGTAATCCGCATAAGTTTCCTCCTTATATATCAAGTGTGATTGAATACACATTTATCAGCTGAATATAATATCGGATAAAACCAGGTGGAACTTAACATACTACCTTCGAAAGGAGGTGGTATGATGTTTCCAGCATTTGACTATAATCATGAAAAAGATGAGTACAGAAACGGATACGATAATGGGCAGGGCGATAAAGGTTATGATGACGGTGAGAATGAATTTGCCAGCAATCTTGACGAGAGCGATGTAATGCGTCCGGTCAATTCGCTAGATGATTATACAAGTTTTCTTTTGTGGGGAACTGATTTTGACGACAAGAATAATATCTAAAAATAGTATTAATAATTTATTAATCTTTGAAAGGCTGATTGACTGAATATTTTCAATGTTATATGATAAGCGAAAATGGAGGTATGAGTTTAGTATGTATGGGTATATAGTTGTTGATCAGCCAGAACTTAAATTCAGAGAATTTGATAAATACCGCTCATACTATTGTGGTCTGTGCGATTCGCTGGCAGAAGCGCATGGATTGAAGGGGCAGATTTCCTTAAGCTATGATATGACATTTCTGGTTATACTTCTTACAGGGTTGTATGAACCGGAAACTATATACTCTGAGGAACGTTGCGTCACACATCCATTAAGAAAGCATCCTGTGAGGCGTAACGTTGTTTCAGATTATGTTGCGGACATGAATGTCCTTCTGACATATTACAAATGTATGGACGACTGGTACGATGAGAAAAAGGTCTTGAAAAGAACTTATGCCGGAGTATTGAAAAGAGATATTAAAAAGCTTGAGAAGAAATATCCGCAGAAGGCAGAGATTATAAGGAAAAGCCTTTCTAAGTTGTCAGAATATGAGAAGGCACAGGAGACTAACATTGACAAGCCGGCAGAACAGTTTGGCATACTGTTAGGTGAAGTTGCTGCCATGAAAGATGATGAGTGGAGTGATGAGTTAAGGGTGCTTGGCAATAATCTTGGCAGATTCATATATCTGCTGGATGCATATGATGATTTGGAAAAAGATGAGAAAAAGAACAATTATAATGTATTTAAGTATCATAAGGATGTAGAGGATTTTGATACATTTGCAGAAAACATACTTAAAGCATATATGGCAGGATGTGCAAGGGCTTTTGAGAGACTGCCGATTCTTGCTAATGCAGAGCTGTTAAGAAATATTATATATTCAGGTGTATGGACAAAGTTCTACGCCGCCAGAAGAAAAAGAATTGACACTGCCGGTAAGCAGTTGGAGGAACATAATGACAGATCCATATAAAGTGTTGGGAGTATCAAGGGATGCTTCTGATGATGAAGTGAAAAAAGCATATAGAACACTGAGCCGAAAGTATCATCCTGATGCTAACATCAATAATCCTAATAAGGATCAGGCAGAAGAGATGTTTAAGCTTGTGCAGCAGGCGTATAACCAGATAATGCGTGAGCGTGAGGGCGGATACAGCAGTCAGTCATATAGCCAGACGCGTTATGGTACAGGACGTTCAGACCATTATGGTTATGATGGTGATTATCAGAACCAGTCACAGGGTGGCTATGGAGATTTTGGAAACTTCTGGGGATTCGGGCCATTTGGATTTGGCGGATATACAGGAAGCTATGGTGGCAATGGATATGGCAGTGATAATCTCAATGGCAATGATCCTACAACAGTGCATCTGAGGGCAGCAGCTAATTATATTAATAATTCAAGTTATGATGAAGCTATTAATGTGCTTAACAACATAACTGACCGGGATGGAAGATGGTACTACTATAGTGCATTAGCACATCTTGGAAAAGGAGAAGAAGCAACTGCGTTGGAAGATGCCAAGCGTGCGTTGGATTCTGATCCTGACAATATGCAGTATCAGCTGTTGTATCAGCGTATTGCAAGCGGTGGAAGCTGGTATGCAGGAAGAAGGACGCAGTATCAGGGGCCATCATCTACAACATATTGTACAGGATGTGCTCCGTGGGTTGCACTCTGCCTGTGTTCAAATATATGTATGCCAATGTGTTGTGGCTATGGTTCAGGCGGTTATTATCCAGGTGGAAGCGTATAATAATCAATTAATAAGGGATGTTACCAGACTATTGTTAAGGTAACATCCCATTTTTAATGTTTAATTATATTTTTCTTTTTTAATCCATGCATCAAGGTTGTTAAATAATATATCAAACTGTACAGGCCCCATGTCGAGTACATACTGGTGGAAATTTTTAAGATTGAATTTGTCAGAAAGCTCGCTTTGTGCCTTAGTCTTTAACTGCTCAAATCCTAACATTCCAAGAACATATTTGCAATAATTGCCAGGGTCAGATACGAATGCGTAATACATTTCGTGGGCGACAGATTTATCATCAAAACCATACTGGCTGATGAATCGGTAAACATCATCTTCACTCCATCCATAGTAATTAACGCCAATATCCCCTTTTGCATAAAGGCACAGGACAGTGGCATAATTAGCAGCATACATTTTGTTAAGTGTATCGTTGCCGGTCTGTGCATAATTATAAGAAAGAACTTCAACGTATGATGCCCAGCCTTCAACATATCCGCCTGGTGCAATAATGTATCTTATCCAGTCAGGGTTGGTTGCGGCAAAATACTGTGTCTGGTACATGTGTCCCGGATACCCTTCATGTGCAAGTGTAGGATATAATTCACTCGCAGAAGTGCCTGAAGAATTGATGTATATTGAATTGATATCAAGGTTATCAAGCTGCGGAATAAAGTACATAGCTGGACTGGTGTAGTCCTCAAGCGCCTTTGACACATATTTGATATTATAATTCACATCTGGAATCTCAGGAAAATCATCGGTTATTCTTTTCTTAAGGTCGGTAAGTATGCCAACCGGGTCTGTCATATTGAATGAAAATGTGTCAAATTTATCAAGAATGGAGGAGTCTTTAAGTGCAAGTGACTGCATTTTAAGCATATATTTCTTGAGGTAAGAATCAACCAGCTTATCATATTCGTCAACAGATTTGCTCCAGCCAAGTGTTGAAGAGAGTATATATTCAAAATACCGTGAACCATCAGGATAATTGCATAAACCGCCTGAATACCTGTTAGAGCCTTTCAATGAAGTAAGCGCATTTACAAGGGACTGATATCCTGGAATTACATGTTCATTGACTGCGGACACATTTTTAGCTTTATAATCTGCAATATCCTGTGAAGAAAGTCCGTCAACAGAAGCAAGCTTTTCGTTAAAGGTTGATATCATTGCACCATCTGGCAAACCGGCAGTTTCAAGGAATGATTTGCAGCTTTCAATTACCTCATCGGCAAGGGTATCTTCCATAAAATATCCGTTGTCAGCACGAAGCTTCTCAAATGCAGCCATATTTTCAAAATATCCGTCAACATCACATAGAAGCTCAATATATTCGTCAATATCCTTCTTTTCTGCAAATGTGTATTCAGCAAAAAGCAGTGGCAGCTGGACATGAATACCTGTAGTTGTCTGAAGCTGTGTATTAAACATGTACAAATCACTGTATTCCAGCTCATTTTCCATATACATAAGAAGCTCATCAAGCGTAATCTGCTGTTTTGCGGAGAGTGTGCTTCTGTCAAATGATTTAAGCGTTGATATTATGTCGGTGTAATCTGAGGTGTCATCGGGATTGTCAAGGTCGTAGCGGCCAAGAGTAACCTCATAATCGTTAATTCCGAAATCCTTGGGGTGTTCGACATAGGCATGCAAAGATACCATGTCGGCACTTAACAGGTCAGCAAACAGGTTGTTTACATATTCCGTGAAATCAGCGTTATCCTCGGTGGCAGATATAGTAGTTTCTGATATCTGCTTCTGATTCCAGGGCAGGCTGCAGCCAGACAGGGTAATTACTATTATAAAAACTATCAGCAGGCTCACAGCCTTGTTAAGAAATTGATGTAAAAGGCAAAGTTGTTTATTACGCATACTAATCCTCATTTCTGTCTTAATTAATATTATAAGAAATATTGATTTATTATTCACATATTGTATCATACTTAATACAGACTTGACACTTATTGTAAATTTTTCTATGATAAAGTTTACGGATAAATGATTCACACTACATTTGCGTTATAGCGATGAATTAAAATAATAGATTATGGAGGAAATGATATGCCACAGAGTAAAGGTCCATTTTATATGACAACAGCTATTGCCTATACATCAGGCAAGCCACATATTGGTAATACTTATGAAATCGTTCTTGCAGACAGTATTGCAAGATTCAGAAGACAGGAAGGCTATGATGTATTTTTCCAGACAGGAACTGACGAGCATGGTCAGAAGATTGAGCTTAAGGCTGAAGAAGCTGGAATTACACCTAAGGAATTTGTTGACAATGTTTCAACAGAGATTAAGAGAATATGGGATCTTATGAATACTTCATATGATAAGTTCATCAGAACAACAGATGATTACCATGAGAAGCAGGTTCAGAAGATTTTTAAGAAACTTTATGATCAGGGAGACATTTATAAGGGTTCATATGAAGGCATGTACTGTACTCCATGTGAGTCTTTCTGGACAGAGAGCCAGCTTGTTGATGGAAAGTGTCCTGATTGTGGACGTGAAGTTAAGCCAGCTAAGGAAGAAGCTTATTTCTTCAAGATGAGCAAATATGCCAACAAGCTTATTGAGCATATCAATACACATCCGGAATTCATCCAGCCTGTTTCAAGAAAGAATGAGATGATGAACAACTTCCTTCTTCCTGGACTTCAGGATTTATGTGTATCAAGAACATCTTTCAAATGGGGTATCCCGGTTGACTTTGATGACAAGCATGTAGTTTATGTATGGCTTGATGCCCTTACTAACTATATCACAGGTATCGGATATGATGCTGATGGCAATTCTTCAGAGCAGTACAAGAAGTTCTGGCCAGCAGACCTTCACCTTATCGGTAAGGATATCATCAGATTCCATACAATTTACTGGCCAATATTCCTTATGGCACTTGGAGAGCCACTTCCTAAGCAGGTATTTGGACATCCTTGGTTATTACAGAATGATGGTAAGATGAGTAAGTCTAAGGGAAATGTTATCTATGCAGATGACCTTGTAGACCTCTTCGGCGTTGATGCTGTACGTTACTTTGTTCTTCACGAGATGCCATTTGAGAATGATGGTGTTATCTCATGGGAGCTTATGGTTGAGCGTATGAACTCAGACCTTGCCAACACACTTGGAAACCTTGTAAACAGAACAATTGCAATGTCTAACAAGTATTTTGGCGGAGTTGTTAATAAGACTGGCGTAGAGGATGCTGCAATTGACGGCGACCTTAAGGCTGTTGTAACAGCAACAAGAGATAAGGTTCAGGCAAAGATGGCTACACTTCATGTAGCAGATGCTATCACAGAAGTATTCACACTCTTTAAGAGATGTAACAAATATATTGACGAGACAATGCCTTGGGCTCTTGCAAAGGATGAGGCACAGCAGGACAGATTAGCAGAAGTGCTCTATAATCTTGTTGAGAGTATTACAATCGGTGCTAATCTTCTTAAGTCTTTCATGCCAGAGACTACAGATAAGATTCTTGCACAGCTTTATCCAGCTAATCCAGAGGCAGGAGTAAGAGATTTTGATGACCTTGCAACATTTGGCTTAAGAGAAACAGGACTTAAGGTTACAGAGACTCCAGAGATTCTTTTCGCAAGACTTGACTTCGAGAAGGACCTTAAGGAAAAGGTTGAGGCTATTCAGGAAGCACAGAAGAAGGCTAATGGTGTTACAGAATATCCACAGGTTGAAGTTAAGCCTGAGATTACATTTGATGATTTTGAAAAGGTTCAGTTCAGAGTTGCCAAGGTTCTTACATGTGAAGCTGTTAAGAAGACAAAGCTTCTTAAGTTCGAGCTTCAGATTGGTGATGAGAAGAGAACTATCGTATCAGGTATCCAGAAGTACTATAAGCCAGAGGAGCTTATTGGTAAGAAGTTAGTTGTATGTACTAATTTAAAGCCAAGAAAGATCTGTGGTATTGAGTCACAGGGAATGATTATCTCAGCATGGGATGATAAGGATAACTTATCAGTTCTTACACTTGAGAAGGATATTATTGAAGGCGCAGAGATTGGCTGATAGATATGAAGATATTTGAAACTCATGCTCATTATGATGATGAAAGATTTGATGAGGACAGAGATGAACTTATAAGCAGCATACTTAGTGATACAGGGGAGCTTGATTACATTGTTAATGTAGGTGCAAGCCGTCAGGGCTGTGAGGCTTCCCTTGCACTTGCTGCACAATATGAAAAGGTATACGCAGCGATTGGTTTCCACCCGGAGGATATTGTCAGATTGAAAGAATCGGACATTGAATGGCTGGAAAACATGCTTGGTGAATCTAAGGCCAGAAAGATTGTTGCACTTGGAGAAATCGGACTTGATTACTACTATGTGTCAGATGATGCAGATATGGCGGCGGCTGAGAAGAAGCAGCAGCGTGAATGGTTTGCAGCACAGATGAATGTAGCGTACCGTACACACATGCCGGTAATGATTCATTCAAGAGATGCATGTCAGGATACAATCGACATATTAAAGAGTAATCACGGACAGGAGACAGGTGGAATAATTCACTGTTATTCATACAGCAGGGAAGCCGCAAGAGATTTTCTTAACATGGGCTTTTCTATAGGAATTGGCGGTGTTCTTACATTTAAGAATGCCAGGAAGCTTGTGGAAGCAGCAGCGTATATACCGATGGATAGAATTGTTCTGGAGACAGACAGTCCATATATGGCACCTGAGCCTAACCGAGGTAAAAGAAACGACAGCCGCAATATAAAATATGTTGCAGAAAAGCTGGCGCAGATTAAAGGGCTTGATACGCAGGAGGTTATTGATGTTACTAACCAGAATGCGAGAAGGCTGCTTTTTGGTGCTGAAACCTATAAGTTATAATAAAACGGCTATTTAGTAGGTCTTTTAACGTGGTTTTTATTGATAAAGCCATGAAAACACCTACTAAATAGCCGTTTTTTGTTGTTATATAGGTCTTTAGTCTGGAAATAACCTGTTTTACGAGAATTTTGCTGTAAAAAAACCTACTAAAGTTGCGAAAATGCGACTACTTATAGGTATCATGTTATTTAGCACAGCAGGTTGCTAAGCTCTGCAAACTGCTCAAGTGTAAGGGCTTCGCCGCGGATAGTAAGCGGAAGTCCCATAGTTTCTAATGCGTTGGTAAGAGCTTCTTTAGTGATGCCGATGCCGGAATTGCCGACACTGTTAAGCATAGTCTTGCGGCGCTGGTTAAATGATGCTCTTATTATCTTGAACATAAGATGCTCATTCTTAACATCAACAGGTGGAGTCTTGAAGCGCTCAAGACGGATAACCGCTGAATCAACATTAGGACGAGGCATAAAGCAGCTAGCAGGCACATTAAGCACAACCTTTGGTCTGGCGTAGAACTGTACAGCAAGTGAAAGTGCGCCATAATCTTTAGTTCCAGGACCACACTGCATGCGGTCAGCTACCTCCTTCTGAACCATGATAGTTATACTGTCTAATGGTACATGGCTCTCAAAAAGTCCCATAATAATAGGTGTTGTTATATAGTATGGAAGGTTGGCAACAACCTTGATTGGTCTGCCTTCATTCTTCTCATCTGCAAGTTTCTTAATATCAAGCTTTAAGATATCTTCATTGATTACTGTTACATTGTCATAATAAGAAAGAGTATCTTCTGTAAGAATAGGGATAAGCTTCTTATCAATCTCAACGGCAACAACTTCTCTGGCATTCTCACACAGAATCTGTGTCATTGTTCCAATTCCAGGGCCGACTTCAACAACGAAATCATCTTTCGTAACGCCTGCTTCACGGACGATTTTCTCAACAACATTTTCATCTATAAGAAAGTTCTGACCGAACTTTTTCTTGAAATCAAAACCATATCTGTTAAGCACGGCAATCGTGTTAGTTGGGTTGCCGAGGTGCATAACATTATTATATTTATTATCGCTCATATTGCCTCCAATCTATAAGAATAATGTTATGAAACTTAATAAAAAATGTCAAGTTGTAATATTTTCAGAACACATGGCATAAGGTGCATAAGAGAATTAATTATGGCGGAGGTTTATTGTGGATTATCAGCGTCTTGTCTCATACATATATTCATATCCGGAAGGAGTAAAGGGGAGAAATGTAGGATTTGCGAAGGCATTAGTTCATCAGGGGCAGTTCAAGTTAAGTATCAGCTTAAGAGGCGTTAAGACTGACAGCCCGGAAATGTTTGGAATATATATGATGGTTACTGACGGTGTTTACAGGCTTATAAAGCTTGGGGAATGTCTTGTAAAAATGGGACAGATGGAATACAATGGAATATTCAACCCTGATAATATCGATGAAACCGGTTATGGATTTAAGGATATATGCGGGCTTGCGGTTGCAAGGGAGGATGCAAGATATGACTGTATGATGTCTATGTGGAAGGATGAGGACGTAACTCCTGACATGCTTGTGTTCTCAGGAATGGATGCAAAGAAGCAGGTTGAAGCAGGAATTGTTATAAAAGAGCGTATGAGACAGAGTGAGGAAAAAGAGCGGGGGCAGCAAATGTCAGAGTCTGTTCTGGCAGAATCGTTAAGGTCAGAACCGGTCAGACCAGAGTCGTCAGAATCGCAGACCGCAGAATCGCAGACAGGTGTGACCGCGGAAAGTGTGAGTGACACAGCCACAGAAGATATAAAGGCTGCCGGAGCAGCAGCTAAAATACCTGCGGAAACACAACATTTGCAGCAAAAAGCACACAGAGCCGATGCAACGCAGACGGATCCTTTTGAAAAGCTTTTTGTGCGGGCTGATTATATAGATGCATTTGACGATGATTACTTCTATGATTGTATAGAAGTGTCGCCAGAGATGTTAAAGTGTCTTAACCAGAATGAAATTGATATCGCGGGAAACAGCTTCCTGCTACATGGTTATTATAATTTTAGGCACATTCTTTTTGGAAGAGTGCGCGATAACCTTGATAATACTAAATATTTCATAGGCGTTCCGGGAATGTACTGCAACCGTGAACGCTACATGGCTTCAATGTTTGGCTTTAATAATTTTAAGAAGAGCCACAGGAGTGACTATGCCAATCCATATTTCGGATACTGGTATCAGGAAATATAATCAGGCATTGGCATCTTTCTTCTTGCTTTTACGCAGCTCTTTGAAAAATGTTGTAAGCATTTCTGAACATTCTTCTTCACATACACCTTTAGTAATCTCGCACTGGTGATTAAATGTCGGAATCTGAAGGATGTTAAGTATAGAACCGGCACAGCCTGCTTTAGGGTTCATTGAGCCGATAACAACTCTTGGAATTCTTGCCTGAACAATAGCACCTGCACACATCTGGCAAGGTTCAAGCGTAACATATAAAGTGCAGTCCTCAAGACGCCAGTCGCCCATGTAGCGGCTGGCTTTCTTAATTGCAGTAATCTCGGCATGACCGAGAGAAGTCTTATCAGTGTTACGGCGG
>UMCX01062136.1_pt1 | contig 20106 bp, 10 predicted proteins | sample 1964341 | NCBI WGS metagenome assembly UMCX01 (sample SAMEA4835979, study PRJEB28245) | human gut metagenome | biome: gut microbiome; material: fecal sample | place: Denmark | collected 2008
CTTTGTAAAATTTAGAATTCAAACTGTCACAATAAGCCCCTAAAGAATCATAATACGAGTCGTATGTCACGTAATTTTTATCCGTGTAATTTATAACTCGTATGCTATATACGTAATCCATATAGCAACTGTTTAATAAAAATAATGCAACAAGAGTATAAAGTGCTTTTTTTGTGATTTTAATCATGGTAATATTGTATTTAATAAAATATTATAAAATTTTTGTTTGCTGATATTTCTTATTGGGTATTCTTGGAAGTTCCAACCTTTTATAAGATTATTTGTAATTTTGGGTTTGAGATAATTATACGACAAATAATTTGCATATGTTTCTGTCCAAAAAATATTATGTTCTTTTTCTGTATGAATACTTGCACTTATTATACTTTCTTTTGCAAAGACTTTATAATATGTATAAAGGCCGTATTTTTTATATTGTAAAATATGTCCAAATTCGTGACGAATAAAGTCCAAATCTCCAGCATATACTCCCTGTCCTACGAAAATGCCAACAGGAGGTAAAGTTATACCGCTGTATTCTGCTGGATAATTACCTAAAATCGGAGATTCGTAAACACTTGCGTTTTCAAATTCTCCTATATATTTGGCACTTAATTTATTTAAACCTTTATTCATCAATGTTTTTATATGTCCATTTTTGCCATTTGCTGCAAAGTCGGATAAGAAAACAGTACGTTTGCCATTCCAAAAATTTGCATCGTGTTTTATAGCCTCTAAACCACCTATAATTCCATTTGTTAGTCCAGAAAAAATACCTCCTGTTATTCCGTTATCTAATCCATTTTTTAGAGACGAATTAAAGCCAAGTCCATTCAATAATCCATTTCCAAAAGAATTTATAAAGCCAGCAGCGAATCCAGTTGTTCCACCAACTATTAGTCCTGACATAAAACTATGGCCAGCCATAAATGTGGATTTCCCGATAAAGCCTGTCATGAAACTACCACCACCAAGTAAAGAACTTACACCTGAACCAACTCCCATGGTTAATGCTGTTGAAAACGCACCAATTCCAAAAAATCCAAGTCCTTTCCAAAAACTGCTTATATTTGGAATGTTCATTGCTAAATTCATAATACCGCTTATAACAGCTCCAATTAACAAATCATCAATTCCGAACAATTCTCCACTTGGGTCAGTATATTTCAGCGGATTGTTCAGGCAGTAAGAATATCTGTTGTAACTTTGGCTGTTGTCAGGCAGTTGCACATAGTTGTCAGGGCTGAGGAACCGCCCGAGCATAGGGTCGTACAGACGTCCGTTCATGTTGACGAGGCCGAACTCCGGCATCATCTCGTGTCCTGTGTAACCTCGGTTGTAGCCGATTTCGTTTTTCCTCAGGGTCTGTTTTCCCCATGCGTCGTATGAGGCGTCAAACACGGCATTGCCGTCAGAGTCGATTATACGCAATATACTTCCGAGATTGTCGGTTATCTGATACAGGATACGGTCGGCTTTGCCGGTCTCCCTAACATAGAGCACTCCATTCCCGATATAATAGAACTCACGTATAGTATCATTACTTATAATCCTCTCATAATCGCCGGCGTACAGAGTGGTACGTTTTACGTTGCCGTCAAGCGACAGTACTGTCTGCCATCTTTCTCCGTCCGGTCCGTATGAGAAATCCATGACATATCCGCCTTCCGACAATATTTTTATTTTACCTTCACCGTTATATTCAGCATATTGGTCATAACAGCTGATTAATCCGTCCGTATTGTCCACCATACTTACGGCATGAGGCTTGCCGCTGTCGTAAACGTATTCTCCTAATCCGGATTTTGATGTTATATTGCCGTTCGACGAGTATGTGCAGTCACATAGCGGCGGGAGTTTTATAATGCTTTCATAATCATCATTCTGTAGCGAAACATCAGGAGGGATTACCGGAAAGTCCGGCAAATCTTTACCATCATCATCATAAGCCGGAACACGGCTTATGAATATTGATGATTTGACACCGAGCAGACGGTCAAAGCCATCATATGAGAAGTTTTCTTTTACACTAGGAAACATATTTGCCCGTGACATCAGATTTCCTGTAGCTTTGTCATAAACAAGAGGCATGTAAAAAATGTTTTCCACACCATTGTACACAGACAGTTCTGAAATTTTCCCGTTCTGTGCGCTCCGTATTTCTTTTGATGTGATATCCCGCCCGAAAGCATGATATGTAACGCGACCGGTATATTTTTTCAGTTTCCAGACAGTGTCGTTGTCCACGATTATCGCTATGCGGTTACCGTAGCTGTCATATTTATAATCGGCGACAATGTCTCCCGGATATACAGTTCTTGTCAACAATCCTTTGTCGTCATAAACATATGAGAAATCGAGAGTTGTTTCTCCTATTATCCTTCTCTCTGCTGTCACGCGTCCGTATTGGTCGTACTCATAGCTTATGCTGTTATTGCCTGTCTGCTCTTTTATCAGGCGCAGCGCTGAGTTTCCCTCTTTTCCGTATGTATACAAAGTCTCCGTTCCGTCAGACACCACAGACGATATACGGTCGAGACCGTCGTAGACAGTCGTTGTAGTCTTTCCGCGTGCATCGATACGTTCTGTCTCACGTCCCAGTGCATCATACTTATAAGTTGCAGTTCCCGTATTCGGATCTGTGAGTGATATTCGGTTACCGACATCGTCGTATCCAATGTTTGTTTCCGTTCCACATGTTCTCACTTTTACAGGCTGGCCTGAGGAGCCGTATTCATATTCTACAGTTATTCCATTTACCGATGAGGACACTACATTTCCCCATGCATCATATTCTTTTACCGTTGTACGTCCGTTTCCATCTGTCACAGTTTGCGTACGCCGACCGTAAGAGAAATTTTTTTTGTCGCCTTTATTGTTGTCGTATTCTGTTATGCGTCCACGTTCATCGTATTTAAAAGTTTCTCTAACAGCCAAAACACCAGTGTTGTTAATCTGTGTTTCCGCCATTCCCCGATCGTTATATTCGGTCTTTTTTGTAACAGGAACGTCCATCGGACCTACTGACTCGACAAGCACCTCACGTCCTCTGGAGTCATACCAGGTCTTGACCCACGGCTCACCGGCTCTTTGTTCCAATACATAATACTTCTTTGCGAATGAAGTCCCCCAGCCTGTTTCAGACGTTGCCACATTTCCTTCCGGCGATACCGTCTTGATTCGGTTTCCCCATCCGTCATAGTAGTGATGAGTAGTCAGTATATTGTCACTTACCGTTTCATCGCTTTCAGTAAGAAGGTTTCCTTGGGTGTCATAAGTGAAAGTTTTTATATCCTCCTTATTTTTTATAGGTTGGATAATTTTAGACCCTGGGGTTAATTTTAAAATCAATCCGTTATATTTTTCGATAATATTGTCACCATAGCTGTCGTAAACATTGTGATAAGTATATCTTCCCGTAGTGTTTTCTTTCTGCAGACTGTACAGCGGGTTGCCCCAAACGTCATAAAAATATTCTGTTGTCAAAGGCAATGACGAGCCGTAATTTTCTATAACGGAGGATTTAAGTCCATTGTCATTGTAAGATATGGATGTCACTGTAGTTTTCTCTGGTACATCGTCCGAATATTTTATGGTCTCGCTGACAGTCTGTGGCAACCATACACCACCTTTTTTCACATAATCGCCATAAGAGACAGATTGGTACGCCGCACCGGCATCATATTCGGTCCTTTCCATTGTCGGCTGACAGATGTCCGTGTCATAAAAATATTCTTTTACACTTGTGTCGCCGTCAAAGTCTGTCGCAGATTCTTTCCATGTGTAGGCGAAGAATGTCTTGTTGCCCTTATCAGCTATTTTTCTAGTGACAACAGTTGTAGCCACTGAACTTCCCGAAGTCTCTGTCTGTGTGGTGACTGTCGGGATGAAGAAATTCGGGTCCCATTGGCTTACACTTGTGGTTATCGTCCGCCCGGTTGTCTCATTCTTAACCGTCATACCCGATAATCCCAACAGCCCGCGCCCTTGAGTATGCACCTTGAGTCCCGAATACCTGTATGTTGTCACGTCGTCTGCCACAGAGCCGTTTTCACTCGTTACCTTCGACACGACATGCAGCGGCAACGTGAGGTCAATTACGGGGAATGCGGCTCCGCTTCCGGGGGTGTAGACATTCTTGTCGTTCGCAAGCGACTTGTAAGAGAATATTGTACGGTTGCCATAACCGTCTGTCACGTACCTCACCTTGCCTGATGCAACCGTGGCATTAGTATAGAATCGTAACGTCGGCTCTGTGTCCGCATTTGTTGAGCTGTAACAGTTGAAGCCATAGTTCATCAGTTCGCTCATACCGTCTCCGTCAAAATCTCCTACTATGAAACGTGAGGCAAGCACATCGTCCTTACGGTTTGATGTCGCGGTTTTCACAAGTTCCAAGCTCTCGCCTGTTGAGCGGAGCCAGTAAACTGTAGCTTGTCCCTGAAGGGCAGAGATGACAACGTCAGACTTGCCGTCATGGTCAAAATCGTAAACCACCATGCTGAACCTGCTGTCATTCTCATCGTGTCCTGAGATGTTTGAAATTTTGCCGAGGCTGACGGCACTGAACCTTCCATCTCCTTCTCCGATGGCGAGCGTAAACGCCCCGGAGTCATATGTCAGAAAGTCGAGAACGCCGTCACCATTAAAATCTCCGGGCTCCACACGGACTGAGTTCTTGAGAGTTATTCCCTCAATGGCATTGTCATCATTAAATTTATAGAGATCTCCATTATTTAAGAAAGCCTTGTATCCGTCATCATAAAGAAATATTATATCGTTAAGACCGTCATTGTTGAAGTCTGCAGAGAAAAGTCTCCCGGGCTTACCGTCCAATGTTATCTCAGATTCCGTATGTAACAACGAGTAGCCGCCGGAATTATAGATTCTTATTAAATTATACGACTTGCCGCTAACCGGTTCACGTTCAACAACGATGATTTCACTCTTCCCGTCATTGTCGAAGTCTGCCGCTGTGTACAGAGGAAGCTCTTTCGACTTTTTCATCGCACACTTAAAAACGTTCAGATCTCTTCTTCCTCCGTCTCTACTGCCGCAAATGAACAGGAGCTCGACACCCTTGGCCCCCGTATTGTCAACAACTTTCAGGTTCGGGATTATCAGTTCCGGCATGCCGTCTCCCGTAATGTCCGCGGCAAGCGGCGAGCCTTGCCTGTCGTTACAGCTATCAAATGAGACGTCAGGCCCAAATGAGAACTCTTGTGCACGTGAGAAGCTTATGCTACCGTCCGCATTAAGCACAGACAGATATATATATAAGTAATTGTCGCGATTTTTGCCCAGCACGCTTGGATCTATAATCACCGGACACATTTCTATAATGTCGGATATGCCGTCACCATTTATGTCTGTAGACATGAAATTCTGCTGTTGTTTATGTACAAACATGGATGTGGACAACGTTACATCGGGCTCATTCGCTGATTGCGCGTGAGAGGGCAGGGCTGTCCAGATTATCCGCGACGGGTTCAGCTGTTCGCCTGCCTCATTCTCCTCTGTGACAGATACAAGTCTTGAAAATTTTGTGGCTGACATATCTGCGGTGTCATTGTAGCCAAGTATATATTTACGCAATACGTATCCCCGTCTGCGTGTGACAACCGACTTCAAGCGCAATGCCATCTCCGCTGCTGTCTGTTCAATAAAATATTTCTGCCGGTCAGGACGTGCCTCGTAACTAAAGTCAATAACATTAGGAATCTGTAATGACTTGACGTTTTTGTTTTTTCCGTAGATAATTCTGGAAATGTAAACAGTGTTGTTGTCTTGTGTATATTCGTAGTCGGCGAAGTTCCCCAACACGTCTTCCGCATGGTCGGCATACCATGCGGAGCACACTATCTCACCGTTCCATACCCTTTGCCGCGACTGATAGGTGTTGCCATAAGTGACGCAACGACCGTCTGCCGTCGTAACCTCAAAATACAGTCCATAGTCTCCATCCTTTATTACTATTTCCGTCTTTGGGTCTGACTCAATGCGGTAAACGGAGCCTTCTTGTCCTTGCGCGCCTGATATCAGCATCAGTCTTTGCCCGTCTATGCTAAGCATGTCGCCGCTGTCATATTTCAGCCCTGTGGCTTTTCCGTCATGATAGATATCACCCGGAACACGGCTTATAACAGACAGGCCGGTTATGCCACATCCGAATCCGGCAACGCCGTTGTTCGACTGACTATTGTAGGCAATGGAGATTTCCGGCTGTATCAATCCGTGCCCGGGAGCAATGGTCAGCGGTATGTTGAAAGTGGCGGCTCCGGTCGGGCTTACATCTGTATTTAGTACCGTGCTTCCTACGGGGCTTGCACTCGCGCTACTGTCGTCAGGTTTTAGTGAGTAACCGAAGTCATCTGGATTTTTCCCTTGCGCTCTAAATGCATATGTATTAGTGCCAGTCACCAGCAGTACTAGCAGCGTAATCAATATCTGTATACGGATTATTCTCATAGTTTTACTCCTTTATTATTTTCCATGTCGACACACTGTTTCCTACAGTTATGTGCAGTATGTAAATTCCGTTCTGCTTTCCGCTAAGATCGATGTCGTTGCCAGATTCCATGATTTTCTGTTTTGTAACGATAGCTCCTCCTGTGCTATAAACAGCTATAAGCCCGGATACTTTGCCTCCGGTTTTATCACTGACTGTCACACGGACACGGCTGTCTGTGTGGTTAGGATAAATCTTTACGTTATAACAGTCCTCAGCATCGCTATAGCCGTTCTGTTTGTTGCGAACTGCATTTGCCATGGACTTTGACAACACAACTGTCCGCGATATACGGTTTCCAGAAGCGTCATAACCATAGTGAACTTTGTTTTGAGCATGCATGTTATTTATGCCGATAAGCAGTAATAATCCTATGACGTGTGGTTTCATGATATGTATTTCATTTAAGGTAATTGCAATATTATAAAAAAATAATTAAAAAAGAAAAACTATCAAAATTTAATTAACCAACATTAATTATTCTATACACTATTTTATCCGCAGATAATCTCATGGGAATCGAGAACAAATATATATGAAAACCATTTTTTAACATGAGTTTCGGTATAAGAAAACAAATGATTATTTAGAAAAATTAGAATCAATTTATCTTAAAAAATATTTATAGTAAAAACTACTTATTGATAAATTGCCTACATTTGTATATATAAGAAATTACAAATTTTTATTGGACATACGAACATAATTCAGGCATATAAAAATGTTGGAAAGATGAAGAAGACTATATTTATAATAACCGCGGCAATAATTCTTGTGGCATGCGCCACGACTGACAGGCAACAGAATGACAGAAAGAAACAGGAGAAGGCCGAGATGATAAGCAGGGCGGTGTGCAACCGCGACTTCAAGATAAACGTGCAGACGGCTCACCCTACAAGGGGCATGTCGGTGCAGCTGACGGCAGACTTCGACCTGAGGATTAAAGGCGACAGCGTGGTGTCGTATCTGCCCTACTTCGGCAGGGCTTACAACGTGCCTTACGGAGGCGGAAAGGGGCTCAACTTCAGCGGCGTGACAGAGGACTTCAAGATAACGCAGCCTAAACGCGACAGAAAGCACGTGGAGTTCAGCGTGAAGAACGATGAGGATACATATAAATTCCACATTGATATTTTTGACAACGGCAGTGCGTCGATAAACGTCATGCCGCAGCAACGCGAGATGATATCATTCAATGGTGAGATTGAACTGCACGAATGACGCCCCAACGGCGACCTTGAGAGATACCATTATGGAGATAGATGCATAGACTAAAATGTAAACATTTCGGACGTCAGCCGAACAATTAACGCTCTCAGAACAGCTATGCTGTTCACAAATACGGGATTTTACATGAAAAACGCCCAAAATAGGGCGTTTATGTTAAATCATTATCATTCAATACATTACGCACGCTAAGCGACAAAACAGCAAGAGTTAAAAAATATTACTCGCCCACTTACGGTGCGAAAGTGGGCCTTTTACGAAGTGAAAACAGGCCGTTTTCTACTCAAAAGTCATAGATTAAGACACAAAAAACGCATGTTTTGGCTCGCTTAAAAACAGCTAAAAGCAAACGTATGTTAATAAAGAAGACATACAAGAGCATTAAATTTAACATCCGTTACACATCAGATTTCTAGATTGAAAAATTATTTTGTCCTAAATTTTTACTCGCCAACGTTAGTAGAATTGATTGCAAAAAGTAAAATTTTATGGAATAATAAGAATATAAAAGCGCAGCTACATAAATCTACACAAATGCAACGTGAAAAGCAAATACAGCCAATTAATCAACAATTATTCTGCTTTTTACACTTTGAGAATTTAAAGCCAAATATGTCATTAGATCACACATAGTTTTTATCTATAGTGCATTCATGATTTCAGCACGTCTTTTGATTTCTATTGGCGCAAGACGTTAAGCGTAAATGAAGCTAAGCGTTAACCACTACGAAACGCCGTTTGGCGTTAGCCAATTATAAAAGTGTCTGCAAATAATCAAACAAAGCCCAATCAATACAAAGCAAAAATACAGACCGAATACTAACAAACAGGTTTGGTTAAAAAAAGAACATCATCGTGACATAAGATCTAAATATAGCTGCATTTAGCCTTACATGATGTACCATCAATTCTACATTAATTAGACGATGTACGTCAGAAACAGACTAAAAGCGATGAAAAGCCAAATAAAAGACATAATTTTAAGCCTACATCAGTCATTATAGTTCTGCTGTACAGACTTAGATTGAACGGATTAACCATTTGGAAAACAAATGCAAGAATACAACAAAGAAGACTACTGGAGGCATCAATACACTTGCAACAGGCAGAACGTATCCAGGGTGCTGACTATTCAGGATTAAGAACAATTCTGCAAGACATCCGATCCGTAACAAAAAAGGTGGATACACATTGATGCGTATCCACCCATTTATATTGAATATATGACTTAACGTCTTATTCAGCAAAACACTTATGCAGCCTTAACCTCTGATGTCTTGTTAGCCTTGCGACCTAAAGTGATGTAAGCAATAGGAGCTGCAATGAAGATTGAAGACAGTGTACCGAATACTACACCGAGAATCATCGCGAACGAGAAGCTGCGGATGCTGTCACCTCCAAGGAAGAAGATACAGAGCAATACCAGCAACGTTGTTGAAGACGTGTTGATTGTACGTGCCAATGTCTCGTTCAGAGAGTCGTTGAATATTGTCCAGTAGTCACGCTTCTTGTACAGTCCGAGGTTCTCACGTATACGGTCGAACACAACCACCTTATCGTTGATTGAATAACCGATAACGGTAAGGATAGCTCCGATGAACGTCTGGTCGATTTCGAGAGAGAACGGAACCAGACCCCACAATGCTGAATAGAAGCCGATAACGATTATCGTATCGAGAGCCAGAGCCACTGTTGAACCAACAGAGAAGGCTACATTGTGGAAACGGATGAGGATGTATAAGAAGATAGCTATAAGAGCGAATATGACGCTTATGATAGCTCCGTAAGTGATATCCTTAGCAACTGACGGACCCACCTTGGCACTACTGATAATAGAGCCGCCTGCGCGTACATCAGGATTCTTGAACACCTCTACGCTCTTCTGTGTCACCATGCCTGCGCTTGAGAGCGACTTGAACAGGATGTCCTCTACCTCGTTGTCAACTGCCGGATTGTTAGAGTCAATCTTATAGTTAGTTGAAATACGGATGGTTTTGTGGTCTGTACCCAATGCAATTGCGCTCACTGTACTGTTCGGGAATGCCGGACGGAGCACTGCAGTTACCTGCTCAGGCTCTACGGCCTTCTCAAGCTTGATTACATAGTTACGTCCACCTGTGAAGTCGATGCTCTTGCTGAGACCGCGAACTGCGAAGCTGATAGCGAACAGCACAACTGCAATACCTGCTATTGTGAAGGTCTTACGGTACATCGACATAAAGCCGATGTTTGTGCCCTGCAGGAACTTGCGAGATATCTTTGTTGTGAAGTTCTGGTTCAGCCACTTGTCTTTCTTCATCTTGTGCTCATAAACGAGACGTGTAAGATAAACGGCTGTGAAGAATGAGCAGCAGATACCGATTATAAGAGTTGTGGCGAATCCGCGGATAGGACCTGTACCGAAGACATAAAGGATGACACCTGTTATGATTGAGGTAAGGTTAGAGTCGAAGATAGCAGAGAAGGCGTTGCCATAGCCGGCCTCGATAGCCTGCTTGAGCTGCTTGCCCTTGCGTAACTCTTCCTTGGTACGCTCATAGATAAGCACGTTAGCGTCGACGGCCATACCCAATGACAGCACGATACCGGCAATACCCGGCATGGTCAGCGCCGCCTGGAAGGAGGTTAGAATACCTAACGTAAAGAAGAGGTTAAGTATAAGTGCCAAGTTGGCCATCATACCCGGAATCAGGTCGTACATGACGATCATGTAGATCATCAGCAATACGAAGGCTACAACGAACGAGATAAGACCCTGCTGGATTGACTGAGCACCGAGAGAAGGTCCTACGACGTCTTCCTGAACGATGCGTGCAGGTGCAGGCATACGTCCTGACTTAAGCGTGTTGGCCAAGTCTTTTGTATCCTCAATGGTGAAGTTACCGTTGATAGACGACTGTCCGCCAGGAATTTCACCGCTTACGCGAGGTGCGCTGTAAACAGCATCGTCGAGCACGATGGCAATAGCCTTACCCACATTAGCCTTTGTAAGGGCTGCCCAACGGCGTGCACCGTCTGAGTTCATGGTCATGCTTACCTCAGGAGCACCTGTAACGTTGTTAAACTGGTCTGTAGCATCTGTTATCACGTCGCCTTCAAGCGGAGCACGTCCGTTGCTCTGTGTAACCTTTATTGCATAAAGCTCGAACACATTCTTTACAGAAAGTCCGTCAGCAGGCTTAGCGCCCCAAAGAAGTTTCAGGTTAGACGGGAGCACCTGCTTGGCAAGTTCAGATGTGATAATCTTGTTGATTGCTGCTGTATCGCGTACGTTAGCATATCCTACAACGCTCAGTGAGCCCTGCGGAGCCAGCTGCAACATAGCCAGCAGAGGATTCTGCTTCTTGGCGAGAGCGAGCTGTGCATCAGTCTCAGTAGCCTTGGCAGCGTTCTTTGCGTCGTTCTTTATCTGGAACTTAGGCTTAGCCTCTGCCTTTGCAGGCTCAGCCTTGGCAGCTGTGCTGTCGCTTACGGCAGTTGTGTCAGCGGCTGTAGCAGACGAACCGGCAGCAAGGCGCTGGTTGATCTGAGCCAGATACGGAGTAACCTCTTCGCTGTTGAATGTCTCCCAGAATTCGAGGTTGGCGCTACCCTGAAGAAGTTTACGGATACGCTCAGGCTCGCGGATACCAGGCATTTCTACCATGATACGGCCCTGCTGTCCCTCAAGTTTCTGGATATTGGGCTGAACAACGCCGAACTTGTCGATACGGTTGCGCACTACGTTGTAAGAGTTGTCGATAGCCGACTGAACCTCTTCGCGCAGAGCCTTCTCCACCTCAGCGTCAGAGCTTTGTGTGCTCACCTTGCCCTTAAGCTGCTGTGTGGCAAAAACTTCAGCCAGACGATGTCCGGGCGCATTCTGATGATAATACTTAATGAAAAGAGAGATAAAATCACTCTGACTTGTCTCTTCCTCCTTCTTAGCCTGTTCCATTGATTTAACGTAGGCAGCGTCTGTCTTGTGGTCAGCCAGCACGTCTACAACATCAGGAACAGAAATCTCGAGGATTACGTTCATACCGCCTTTAAGGTCAAGACCCAGACCAATCTGCGTCTCCAAGCACTTCTGGTAAGAATAAATACCCAGATATTTAACAGAATCCTTGTAGTTCTGCTGGTCAATCGGGTCTTTAATCTTTGCTGCCTGACTGTCGTAATAGCTAGTTGCGACAGAGAAAGACAAATAGAAAATGCTTGCAAGCGTCAGTAAGACGGCTGTAACAATTACAATTCCTTTGTTTTGCATTTTGATTATTATTAATTTTTAATGTTTTTTCGAGTTTGATATTAATAGGGCACAAAGATAATTATTTTTTTAAACTTTGAAAAATTTAATGCCTCTTATTATTCATTTTAGCGGTTATTTTTATCCTTTCCACGCTTTTTGAGCCAACAATAAATGGGGTAATGGTCTGAATAGCCGATACTTCGGTCAACTTTGCACTTATAGGGCTGCCACAGCTTTGAGCACATTATGTTGTCTATGCGCACAAAGATGGCGTTGTGGTGATAGGATATGCCCGGACCGTTGCCCGACTCAACATAACAGTCGGTAAGCTCGCGCGCCAGAGTACGGTGAGTGTACGATATGGGGTTGTCGTTAAAGTCGCCGCAAAGAATCACGTTGTCGCCGCTATTCCTCACATATTCGGCCACGGCCTCAGCCTGCGGCGCACGTATCTTGGCCGACTCTCCCAGCTTTACTGCCAGGCGTTTCGACTCAGCCCTCATCGTGTCGCTGCCCGCCTTGCCCTTAACCATGTCCTTGAAGCCGGCACGGTCGGCAAGCGACAGTCCGGAGGTCTCAAGGTGATTATTCACCACAGTAACCGTGTCGCCGTCCATTTTCACCTTAAAGGCAGCACTGACGTTGCCCTTAGATACATAATCGATGCGCTCACGCGCCACTATCGGATACTTGCTCATCAAGACGAGACACTCGCCCCCGTCCTTGCTCCTCACAGAGTCGATGTATTCATATACGCCCTTTATCGCGTTTTTTATGTCATCGTCAATGCGTGCTTCCTGCAGGCACACGATGTCGGCATCGGCAGCCACAATATATTCAAGTATCGGATTGTCGTGTCCTTCGGGGGCATTGTCGCTGGCAAAATTATGCACATTATACGACATCACCTTTATAGAGCCAGGCGGCACGTCGCGGCTGATGTTAAGCGGCCAGTAAGTACGCACGGAAGAATAGCTGACAACAAAGCCAAGCAGGGAAATAAGCATGTACCTGCGCCTGAACACCGCAAAAAAGACGAGAAAGCAGAAATTGATAAATATAAAGCCTGGAAATATCAGTCCGATATTGGCCATTATAGGATGCTCTGTCGGATTGATGCGGTCCGACAGGCCTACCAGAAACATGGTAACAGCCGTTGCCACATTGGCCCCGGCTATTATCTGCAAAGTAAGGTCTTTAATTTTTTTCATTCACAATGAAGCACATCCGTCATGTGCTATTTTCCTCCGTCAAAGAGTTTACGTTTTTCCTCCTCGCTCAGGCTGTCGTATCCGCTTCGTCTAACCTTGTCGAGTATGCGGTCTATCTCGTCCTGTTCAGCCTTCCTGCGGGCGTTATAGTCCCAGTCTGATTCGTTTCTTGTCCTGTCATATCCTCCGGCATTGTCCGACTTGCGGTGAGAGCGGCGCTCCCAGTTGCTCTTCAGGTTGTCGAAGAACTGCTGTCCCTTCGACCTTCCGAAAGATCCTCCGCCCGGATTGTTGCGCCAGTATCTTATCAGCAGCCATCCGAAGAGCATACCACCGAGGTGGGCGAAATGAGCCACACTGCTGTTTGACGTGCCGAGAGCCGACAACAGCTCAACAACGATGTAAATGCACACAAACCACTTGGCCTTTATCGGCAGCGGAAGCGGAAATATGAACAGGCGCTCCTCAGGAAACAGCATGCCGAAAGCAAGCAGCACACCGTAAATGGCACCTGACGCGCCTACTGTTGTCCAAAGATTGAGAATAGCCGAGCTGTTATGCGCCACTGCCATTATATCGCCGAAGCCAAAGCCCGGTATCTGGTCGCTGGCAAGCATGTAGAACTCGCCAAACTGTGTTATCAACTGTATAAGTCCGGCACCGACTCCACAGACCATATAATAGAAGAGAAACTTCTTAGGTCCCCACACATTCTCAACCACGCAGCCGAACATCCACAGGGCAAACATGTTGAAGAACAGATGCGTGAATCCGGCATGCATGAACATATAAGTGAAAAGCTGATATATCTGGAAATCGCGCGCAAGGAAGAAGTGAAGTCCAAACACGCTGTTCAAGTCGATGCCCTGACGGCCGAACACCCATGTGGCGGCGAACATAAGCACGTTGATAATCAGCAAATTCTTTGTAATAGCAGGTATTCTGAACATACTCAAAATAATTTTTCTAGCATAATAAACGTCGGCAAAAATACTAAAAATATCTGTTATATAGCATAAAGCAGGGCATATACCAACTTTTTTTCATTAAATTCTTCACTTTTTTTTATTTTTTGTTTGACAAATAAAATGATTAGGCTATATTTGCGATAAAAATAGGTTGGGATAATTTTATACTCTAATATTTTAATAACAATTTTAATTATGAACAAAACAGAACTTATTGAAAAAATAGCTGCTGGCTCAGGTTTGTCAAAAGCTGATTCAAAGAAAGCACTCGACGCAACCGTTGCAGCCATCAAAGACGCTCTCGTAGCAGGAGATAAAGTTGCACTTGTTGGCTTTGGAACATTCAGCGTTAACGAGCGCCCGGCTCGCGAGGGTATCAATCCTTCTACAAAGGAGAAGATACAGATTGCTGCTAAGAAGGCTGCGAAATTCAAGGCCGGAGCAGAATTAACTGATGCTTTGAACTAAATAAAAGCTTCGAAAATACATAAGCCTGTATCCATACGGATGCAGGCTTTTTTGTTTATCCCCACCGGCAGATGAGCTGAAGCATGTCAGCACCGCCATTTATGAGAAAACGGCAAGCAAACATACAGGATTTTCTCTTTAAGCGAGAATATTCAGACCATGTTTTTCACAGGCATATCAGGCATCTGAAAAGCAGACGGTAAGACTTATACAAAAACTTAAAGATCAACCTTGCGCATGATAAAACAAAAGCATCATGCAGCAGCATAATGCCAGACTGAGGCGCATCAATAAAACTATAAAAGAAAGGGAACAGAAAATAAGTAATCTGTGAAAAAAGAATTTGTAAGAATAAGAAATAGAAAAAAAAGTCCAGTCTAGCTTGTGTCTTGATTTTCAACAGTGTAAATGATCTTTTTTTAAAAAAACGGGAGGAGACTACGACTTTCACAAGCCCAAATGTCTCCACCCTCCTGCAATCGACTAATTGGATATAATACAAATTGATACACGGTTCATGTCGTTGTCAGCAAACGGCTGGACTTCAGACCCCTTGTAAGAGGTCTTTATCTGCGACGCAGACACACCGCATTGTTCTGTAAGCATCTTCTTAACAGCCTCCGCACGCTCAGAAGACAAGCGGCTGTTTATAGCAGCAGTGCCTGTTCCGGCATCGGCGTAGCCTGTTATTTCGACAATTGCATTTTTATGATTGTTTAAATATTTAGAAAGTTCCACAACCTTTTCGCGCTCTGACTCACGGATAACGCTTGAGTTTATCGTGAAGAATACGTCGCGCTTCATGCCCTCGTCCTTTACTTCTTCTACTACGGGCTCGCTTGCCGGCTTCTCTTCAACAACAGGCTCTACAATAGTCTGCTCTACAGGCTCCGGAGCCGGGGCAGCCTTCTTCTTGTAGGTCTTGCCCAGACGGATTGTAACGCTGGCAAGAGCGTTGAAATACCAGTCGGCATTGCCTGCCTTCTTTGAGTTGTACTTGTCAGAGAGGACATTTGCGTTACCCTCGATACCGAGGCTTACGCGGTCGCTAACGCGGAAGTCGAACGACAGACCGCCACGGCCTACGGGACGAACCTTTGTGCCGCTCCACACGTAGCGCATGTCATAGCCTGCGTTGGCCAGTTCGTTGGCCTCATCGTTACCAAAGCCGATGTTTGCACCGCCGCCGATGAAAGCTGTAACACTGAACAGACGCATTGGGTTGTAACCGCAGATGGCATTAGACAGATTGAACATAAAGTCAATGCCGGGGGCTACATAGTTGTACTTATACGTAGTGTTTACGGCCTTGCCGTCCAGCATGTATCCGTTCCAGCCGCCCTTGCTCTGCCAAGCACCTACAGAAAGACGTGTGGCAAACCACGGGGTAAACTGATATCCAGCACCTAACTGAACCGTAGGAGAAAGCAAGTCGCCAAAAGAGGCCTCGCCCAATGTATACTGGGCACCGCCGTGAACGCTTACAAACCAATGCCTGTTGAACTCATACTCAGGTTCGCTTTCCTGAGCTGACACGGGATTTCCCATAAACAGGAAACCTGCGGCCAATAATAAACTTAAATAACGCATAGCTAATGGTTTTAATTTTTTCAATTGTTCTTATAATTATTCTCTTGAGCCACCTTGGCAATGGTGAGATACCAGTTGCCGCCAACACGTGTCGGATTAACCGAGCATTTTATCGTGTTAGGACGGTTGTCGCCCTTAGGTTTCTCAAAAAACTCGATCGTGTAACGCACCTCGGTGTCGCTGTCGCTATAGAGGAGAAGTTCATCTATCTTGTAAGACAATACCGGGAATGTGGTAAGAGTCTTGCGTATCTCCTTTGAGCGTTCTTCCGAAAGAGGCATCACCTTGTTGTCCTTAACCTCATACAGCTGGCTCATAGCTCCGTCGATGTCGTTGTTCTTCAAAGTTTCCAAGAACTTCTTTGTCATGTCGAGCAGCATCATGGTGTCCTTGCTTGTACGAACCATCTGCTGGTCCATACGTGGATCTGCCGGCAAGATAGTCTCCTTTTTCTTCTTATCGCCACAAGAAGCCACAATAAACAGGGCCAAGGCCATTACGACATATTTAGCTGATTTAATCATAGAAACTTTATTATTTTTAAAAGGAGCGCCCCTCAATTACAAGGAGCGCTCCCGATTGAAGTTTTATTTTCCTTTCAGATTCCTTTTATTCAAAGTCATCTGTAGCATCACTCCTTAACGTCTTTTTACAGATGCAGGCACCTGACCGCGAGGATAAACAGGTATCTTGACATACTCTGTCAGTTTACCGTATGCATATTCTACTGTTACAGGGATGTAAACATAGAACATTTCCTCTACGTTAGAACCACCATTGTTCTTGAAGGTGATGTTGTTGCCGCTCTGGCTCAGTGACAGGTTAACAGCTTTGTTTGTAAGCTCAGAGAGTTTAGCAGCTGTCATAGCATCAGCATAAGACAGGTCGTTGTTTGCAACAACGCTACCACCGTTAACAGCCAGTGTGTACTTAGCCTTGCTCAGATCGAAGAATATAGACTTAACGTCATAGTATTTCCAGAGCTGTACGGCATACTTCTCAAACTCAGTAGGATTGCCGATAGCAGTCTGAGCCACTGCGTATCCGCGGAAGTCTGTTATTGAAACAAGCTTGCCAGCGTCAACTGTAGAACCGCTTACGAGACCTTCCTCGAAACCGCCCTTAGATACTGCGTCTACACGGATCGGAGCTATGAGGCATACATCATACTTCTTAACGAGAACCTTGTTGTATCCATTAATCTTAGCCCATACGCTGATGCTGATCTTCTTGTCGTGAGTTCTAGCAGGAATACCCTTTTCGTCAGCCTGTGCAAGCGGGTTGATCAGGTTCCAAGCATCCTCTCTGTTTCTCGGAACGAACAGGTAAGGAGTTGCCTCTGTATCAAATGAAGTACCCCAAGACTTGTCACGGCCAGTCCATGTCAGGCGAGCTGAATTCTGAACACCATTCTTCAAGAGATAACCGTTAAAGTTAACCTGATCGATACCAGCCTCATCAAGGTCATTACCATTAACTGTGTAACCGGCGATAGTCTGGTCAGCAGAGAACTGAAGATCCCAAAGACCACATTCTGTCATGTTCTTGATGAAGAAGTTGTTTCCTTTACCCCACTCAGATGTATAACCGAATGCACTTGTGAGGTTGTTGCGGTATACTACCTGTGCCTCTGTCTGTGCAGGTGTACCATACTGAACAGGCAGCACATCATAAGTGTTATACTTCTCGAACCAGTATGTATCGAAGTAACCAGCGATAGCAGGCAGTTCAGGCAGTTTAACAGTGAACTTCCAAGTCATCTTCAGGTCAGGATACTGAGCAGGCATAGAAGATTTGAATGTTATAACCTTCTCAAGTGTTACATAACCCTTCTTCTGATCTATAGTCTTAACGTCGTCAGCATCAATTGTCCATGTAGCAGCAAGAGCATCACCATTCTCGTTAGTAGTGTTCTTGAATACTAAATCGCCATTTGTTGAGTTAGCCGGATCAATTGTTATATCATTGAAAGAATAAACTTTCTCAAATGTAGCCTGATCAAGACCTTCAGCCTGTACCTTTGCATAAACCTTAGTGATCAGCCAATCCCATGTAAGTTCTGCTGTCATTGCATCGCAGCTAAGTGTCTTCTCGTCAACCTTGTCATCAAGAGTTACGTCCTCAAGCATCTTCTGAGACCACTTAATCTTCATATAGCGCTCGTCAAGAAGCTTATTGTTTACTGTATCGCAAAGCATGATACGAACGATAGGCTCTTTACCTACGCAAGCCATGTTGTTAGTTACGCCGTCAGGAAGTTTTGAAGAAATAACACCCTCTGGAGTTACTGTAGCAAATTTCTGCTGGTCTGTTCCGTTAGGAGCAGCTGTGTTGTAAGTTTTTGAAGGAATAGCAAAACGGAAAGCAATGCCATACTTCTTCAATTCATCACTTGTAATCTGAGTGTGCTTGTCAGCTCCGTTCAGGTAGCAACCTGTTACGAGCTCAGCAAGATTCTTTGTCTCATTGTAGTAAACCTCTGTAGTAACAAGTTCTTTGTTGTCAACCTTAGAGTTCCAGATGCTTGCGCTGTCAGCATAGTGATGCTGAGCGTCAGAAGCGTTCCAAGCAAGCTTAGCTATTCTCGGTCTGAAAGTAGTCTGTACAAGACGAGAGTTCTCAGAATAGATGTCTGTTGTAGTATTATCCTTGTTGAAACGAGGAACCTTCAGAGCCACGATGTAAGTCTTGTTGTTGCCAAGATCAAGAGATTCTGTTGTAGTCTTCTTCAGTTTAACAGTCATAAGACCGTTCTTGAAGCTTTCGATACCGTTGAAAGCAACCGGAGAGTTATCGAGCACTGCTCTTACCTCAGCTGTAGCAGCAACGAAGTCGATATTCTCTGCATCAATATTCTCTTCCTTAACAGAGCTTGGGTTAAGTCTGTAAGTAGCTGTAGTCTGACCATTGTCAACATTAACAACAGGAGCGCCAAGAACAGAAACCTCACCACTTGTTCCAGGAACAACAGGAGTATAGTTCAATATACGGAACTCGATAGCCTCGATACCGCCAACATAGAGATCAGGAACGAGAGAAATGCTGTTCAGCAGTTTCTCAACAAAAACAGTAAGAGTATTGATGTTGTCGTTAAGACCACCCTCACCGCTGATAAGGTTGTTCAGGTCGTCAATCTGCTTCTGAAGAGCCTTCTCAAGCTCATCAACGCTTGTTACAGTAGCATAGTCAGACAAAGAATTCTGAAGTTCAGCGATAGCCTCCTCTGCTGCAGAAACTCTCTTTTCGATGTTCTCAATGTCATAAGCCTCAAGCTTGTCGGCAAGATCCTTCAGGTCGTCAGCTGTAGGCAGAGCCTCGATCTGCTCCTTCAGTTTGTCGATCTGTCCCTGATAGTCAGCGTCAGCAATCTGCTGCTTGAAATCCTCAAGAGCCTTCTGCTGAGTTTCGAGATCCTTTGCAACAGCCTCTCTTGCGATAGTAGCGATGTCAAGGCTTTCAAGAGCCTCAACTCTACCCTTCAAGTCATTAACTGTCTTCTGAAGTTCCTCGAAGTCACCTGTCATGGCTGTGATTGTAGCCAAAGCTTCCTCAACGCTCTCAAGTCTTCCGTCAAGACCAGTAACAGCTTCGTTTACAGCATCAATTTTTGCGTTCAAAGCAGCCTCCTTAGCAGCGAGGTCACCTTCCAGAGTAGCAACTCTTGCCTCGAGTGCAGTTACAGTAGCCTGATCAGCTTTCTGATCGATGGCAGCCTGGAGCTGAGCCTTGGCATCAGAGATTTGAGTATTAAACTCGCTTCTTACACTGCTCAACTCGTTTGACAGTGTAGTCTGCAAGTCAGCCAACTGATTCTGTAAAGCAGTGATGTCATCTTTGTTCGCATTGATGTCATCCTCATAGTCTTTACCCTCAAATCCGCAACTACGCGCCTAATATGATACA
>UMCX01002451.1_pt1 | contig 19280 bp, 18 predicted proteins | sample 1964341 | NCBI WGS metagenome assembly UMCX01 (sample SAMEA4835979, study PRJEB28245) | human gut metagenome | biome: gut microbiome; material: fecal sample | place: Denmark | collected 2008
GAGCGCGGCGAACAAAAGTCTTTTGCACGACTGTGTGGATATCTGTATGGTGTTATCCTCCCTGTATGAATTTTCCACTCGGCGCTTCGCCGACCCGGCAGAGAGCGGCGGCGAAGCATCGGCTTTTATCTCATTAGACGTAAAAAAGCGCGCATTTTCTTGCCTTTTAGAGAAAAAATTCTAAGTTCGGCGCTTCGACTAAATCCGCGTGTGCGGTTCTGTGCAAAGCGGACGACGATTTTTTGCAGAAGATGGGATTTTGCACACGGGCGGAGAAAGCGCGGCGTTTGCGCCGCCTTTATATACCTTGTTAAGAAAAAGCCGCGCAGCGGGGCGGAATCCCGCCCGTTCGTCGATTGACAGGGGAAAGTGCGCGCCGTACAATGAAAATTAACACACAAAGAGAGGAAAAATCATGAAATATGTCAAGGAGTTCGGCATCATCCTCATCGTCTCGCTTGTTGGGGAGCTGCTGAATTATTTTCTGCCCCTGCCCGTTCCGGCGAGCATCTACGGCCTTGTGCTGATGTTTCTCTGCCTGATGCTCGGCGTCATCAAGCTCAGCGACGTGCACGACACGGCCTGCTTTCTCATCGAGATCATGCCCATCATGTTCATTCCGCCCGCCGTGGGGCTGATGGCTTCGTGGGACGTCATTCAGGCGAATCTTGTCGCCTATCTCGTCATTGCCGCGGTGACAACGATCGTCGTTATGGCCGTGTCCGGCCTTGTGACGCAGGCGGTACTCAAAAAGGGCAAGAAGGGGGCGGAGAAGAAATGACATTTTTTGAACAGTCCGTCTTTTTCGGCGTCTCTGTCAGTCTTGCTGCCTACGGCATCGGTGTGCTGCTGCAAAAAAAGTTCAAGTTCGCACTCTTCAACCCGCTGCTCATCTCGGTGGTGCTGACCATTGCGGTGCTTTTGACGGCGCACATCAGCTACGACACGTTCTACGAGGGCGCGAAGTATTTGAGCTACCTGCTCACGCCCGCGACCGTGTGCCTCGCCGTGCCGCTTTATGAAAAGCTATCGCTTCTGAAGAGCAACTGGAAGGCCATCTTCGCCGGTATTCTCTCCGGCGTCATCACGACGCTTTGCAGCGTGTTTGTGATGAGCAAGCTCTTTCATCTTACACACGAGGAATACGTGACGCTTCTGCCTAAGTCCATCACGACGGCCATCGGCATGGGCGTTTCCGAAGAGCTCGGCGGCTACGTGACGCTGACGGTCGCCATGATCATCATCACCGGCATTTTCGGCAACGTGATCGCAGTTTCGGTGTGCAGGCTTTTCCGCATCACCGACCCCATCGCCAAGGGCGTGAGCATTGGCTCGGCTGCGCACGCGCTGGGCACGGCCAAGGCGCTCGAGATCGGCGAGGTCGAGGGCGCGATGAGCAGCCTGTCCATCGTCGTGGCGGGCCTTCTCACGGTCGTCGGCGCGTCGATCTTCGCCAACTTTATGTGAAAAAAGGAGCATTCGAAAGAATGCTCCTTTTTTGCGCGGCTCCCCCGCGGTGTGCGCAAAATTTGCATTTCTCAAAATGGGGATTCGACATAACGGGCAAAACATTATATAATGTAGGCAGAAAAAACAGAAAAGCAGCCGGTGCGAGCATTCGTGCCGCGACCGCAAAGGATACGCATTAGGAGGCATTGCAATGAACAGAGCAGAACAGGCGGAAAAGACCACAAAGGCGCTGTACGGCGGAGCGTCCGCACTCGGCGTCACCGACCCCGAGTTTGCCGCCATCAAGGAGCGGCTCATCTACGGCGAGGTTTACGCGGAGGAAAAGCTCAGCGCCAGACTGCGCGAGCTGGTCATTTTGGTCGTGGCGACGACGAATCAGACGATGAACGAGGTCAAGCGCCACACCGCCGCGGCGCTCGCGTGCGGCGTGAAGCCTGAGGAGATCAAGGAGGCCGTCTACCACTGCGCGCCGTACATCGGCCTCGGCAAGGCGGAAAACGCCGTGAACGCGGTGAACGCCGTGTTCGCCGAAAAGGGCATCGTCCTGCCGCTCACGAGCGGCCAGACCGTGACGGAGGAGAGCCGCCTTTTAGATGGCATCGCGGCGCAGAAGTCGATCTTCGGCGACCAGATCGACGCGATGCGCGCCGCCGCGCCGGAGAACCAGAAGAACATTCAGGACTATCTCTCCGCCTACTGCTTCGGCGATTTTTATACGAGAAAGTTTTTGCCCATCCACGAGCGCGAGCTGCTGACGTTCGCGATCCTCGCTTCTCAGGGCGGCTGCGAAGGGCAGGTCAAGGCCCATGTCGGCGGGAACGCCACCGTCGGCAACGGGAAGGAGGTCCTGCTCGCGGCGCTCACGGTGTGCCTGCCGTATATCGGCTTCCCGCGCACGCTCAACGCGCTTTCCTGCATCAACGAGGTCCTTCCGGAAGCGAAACAGTGAGAAATTTCAATAGATAGGAGTGCAGTAGAATGAAAACCTTAGTTGCCTATTTTTCCGCCAGCGGCCAGACCGCGAAGCTTGCCAAGACCCTTGCCGGTGTGACCGGCGGCGACCTCTTCGAGATCGCGCCCGAGACGGCCTACACCGCTGCCGATTTGGACTGGATGGATAAAAAGAGCCGCAGCACCATCGAGATGAAGGACCCCAAGAGCCGCCCCGCCATCGCGGGCAAGGTCGCGGATATGGCGCAGTACGACACGGTGTTCGTGGGCTTTCCCATCTGGTGGTATCAGGCCCCGCGCATCATCGAGACGTTCCTCGAAAGCTACGACTTTTCGGGCAAGACCGTCATCCCCTTTGCCACCTCCGGCGGCAGCGGCATGGGCGGCGAGGACGTTTTGAGATCCGCTTGCTCGAAGGGGACAAAGTGGCTCCCCGGCAAGCGCCTGAGCAGCCGCGAGAGCATGGCAAGCGTGCAGAAATGGGTCGAGAGCCTGGGACTGTAAACAAAAAAAGCGGCCCAAGTGAACCTTTAAGCCGTCTGCGGAAAAAAACGCGCCGAGTGGCGCGTCACAAGCGTTTTCGCTGTGCGAAAACCTTGGTGCACAAGCAATTCATTTGTTTGTGCGCTGTTAAATGTCCCACGGATACCAAAACCGGCGCATTTGCGCCGTGCAAGCATTTTGCGCAGCAAAATCTTGGCGGAGGTGGGATTCACTTCCACCGAGCATTTTAATTACCCTTGGGTTAAGCCGCCTGCGGCGCGTGAAACAAAAAACGCGCCGAGTGGCGCGTCACAAGCGTTTTCGCTGTGCGAAAACCTTGGTGCACAAGCAATTCATTTGTTTGTGCGCTGTTAAATGTCCTACGGATACCAAAAAGAAGAGCACCGCTTTGCGGTGCTCTTCTTTTTGGTGGACCTGAAGGGATTCGAACCCACGACCTTACGGATGCGAACCGTACGCTCTCCCAAACGGTGCAGTTCTATGCACCACAAACCACACAGGAAACTGCCGACAATAATCAGATATTGTCGGAGAAAAACGAAAAAAGTATATGGCCTTGTTCAATTTTTCACGGTATAAGCCAAGATGTGAGCAGCCTGCAATAACCAAGCTATTTTTTCCTATTATACCCCGCATCTCTTTGGGATGTCAACACAATGGCAGCAATACGGTTCGCATCCCCTTGGGGGAATGTTGAAAATTGAAGATTTCGGACGATATGTTCGCATCCAAAAGCACGCTCGGCAGAGTGTGCTTTTTTATTATCATAGGAGGTAATCGTGTGTGAGTATTTCAACTGCATTCGACTATTATTACGGCGATGAAAGCAGCCAATTTTCTTTTTACCGCATTCCCCGCCAGCTTGTCACAGGACAGCAATTCAAGAAAATCTCCACGGACGCAAAGCTGCTGTACGGCCTCCTGCTTGACCGGATGGGCTTGTCTGCACGGAATAGCTGGTATGATGACGCCGGGCGTGTCTACATATTTTACACGCTGGACGAAATTCAGGAGGACTTGAACTGCGGACATGAAAAAGCCGTCAAGCTTCTATCCGAGTTGGACACAGATAAGGGCTGCGGGCTAATCGAACGCATGAAGCAGGGGCAGGGCAAGCCGACCAAAATCTATGTCAAGCGCTTCACCACCCGTCAAGTAGCCGCTGAAACCATTGTGCCGCAAGAGATCCCCAGACTTCCGAAAATCGGAAGTCAAGAAGTCGGAAAATCAGAAGTCAAGAGTTCCGAAAAACCGAAGTCAAGACTTCCGATTATCAGAAGTGCAGACTTCGGAAAATCAGACGGTAATTATATTAAATCTAATCAAACTGATTTCAGCTATACTGATCCATCTATCCATCCATCCCCTTCCGCCGAAAAGCAGCGATGGATGGATAGAAGCGAATATCTGGCAGAGATCAAAGAAAATATTGAGTACCCATTCCTTTGCCAGCAGTTCAACCGAGACGATGTGGATGAAGTGGTCGGGCTGATGGCGGATGTGATGTGTTCCACCCAGCAAACGATTCGGATCGGCGGCAATGACATCCCGCTGACGCAGGTGCAGGCCCGTTTCTATCGGCTGGACTACTCCATGATGGTCTATGTCTTTGAGAGCCTGCACCGAAACACCACCAAAGTCCGCAACATCCGTGCTTATCTGCTGACTACGCTGTTCAATGCGCCGCTGACAATGAATAACTACTATCAGGCCGAAGTCCAACACGACTTCGGCCTTTGATTTTGGTTGAAAATGTGGCTCAAATTGAGACACATTTTTCGACATAAATCGTGAATACGGAGGTAAACCAATGTCCAACGAAAAGAAAAACCCGCTGATCGGCGCGTTTCGGGCACCGCCCGTAGGAACGCCGCCTTCCCCCACACAGCCCGCAAAGCAGCCAGAGACGCCCAAGAATGTCAAAGCACCTGCGACTCCGCTTTCTGCCCCCATCCTTACCAAGCTGGAGGAGAGCAAGAAAACCGTTGAGCCTGCCAAGGACGATAAGGCGGTCAAGGACGGCAAGCCTGCCGCAGATGCGCCAGCTCCCACCAAGCCGGAGGAGAGCAAGAAACCTGCCGAGCATGCCAAGGACGATAAGACCGTCAAGGACAGCAAGCCTGCCGCAGTTGCGCCCGCACCCACCAAGCCGGAAGAGAACAAGAAACCCGCTGAACCCGCCAAGGACGATAAGACGGTCAAGGACGGCAAGCCCGCCGCAGCTGCGCCCGCACCCACCAAGCCGGAGGAGGGCAAGAAACTCGCCGAGCCTGTCAAGGACGATAAGGCGGCCAAAGACGGCAAGCCTGCCGCGGCTGCGCCCGCACTCACCAAGCCGGAGGATGGCAAGAAACCCACTGAACCCGCCAAGGACGATAAGACCGTCAAGGACAGCAAGCCTGCCGCAGCCGCACCTGCTCCCACCAAACCGGAAGAGAGCAAGAAAACTATCGAGCCTGCCAGGGTGGATGCGGTCAAAGAGCCGGTGGGACAGGAAACGCCCACTGCATCGGCTACCCGCACTGCGGACGGCCCGAAAGGTTCTGCCGTGACCAAGGTATTTGAGGATCGTCTGGACGCACCTACCGAAGCTGACCTTTTTAAGCTGCCTACCCCCGGTGAGGGCGAGATTTACAGCATGGCAGTCCATCCGGCCTATCTGAAGGACTTTCTGGATCACCCGTTCACGGTAAACCGCGAGACGCAGGATTACAAAGACCTGTTTGAGTCCATCAAGAATTACGGCATCCGTGAGCCGGTCCTCTGCCGTCCCGGACGCAACGGTGGACTGGAGATCATCTCCGGCCACCGCCGACATGACATTGGCGCACAGCTGAACTACCCCATTCCCGTTCTCATCGAGCGTGTGGACGAGGATGACGCGCAGATCCAGTGCGTAGACGGCAACCTCCACCGCAAGGATATTCCGCTTTCGGAACTGGCCCGTGCCGCGCAGATGAAGATGGACGCTTTGAAGCGCAAGGCAGGACGGCGCTCCAAGGCGGACATTCTGGCTGGAAAAGAGCCGATGAAGCGGAGCGATGAACAGGTCGGTGAAGATCTGGGTATGAGCCGTGCCAGCGTACAGCGATTGATGCGCGTCAATCAGCTGGAGGAGCCGCTGAAAAAGATGGTGGACAAGAAGGAATTGCCGCTGGACACCGCCGAGCAGATTTCTCACATGAAGCCCGCCGAACAGAAAACGCTGGCTGACGCCATCGAAAAAGAGGGCGGCAAAGTCCCCTCCAAGACTGAAGCGGTCAAGCTCAAGGAAGAGAGCCGCGCCGGTACGCTGACCCCGCAGAAGATCGAGAAGTCGGTAGCGCCCACGAAGCGGGAGATCGACCCTCCTCTGAAGGTCACTTTTCAGGACGATGAACTGCGCCCCTACTTCCCAGAGAAGGGAACGACAGTTGCTACCGTCAAACGCACGATGTTTGAGGCGATGGATCTCCGCAAAAGGGCGCTTGAACGGCAAAAAGCAAAAACGCAAGCAGAAAATGACGGCAAAAAACGGTCTGAACCGGCGAGGTGATGGAGTATGACTGTCGTAATCGTTAAGCCGGGATATGCCCCCTATGAGGCGGACATCAACGGCTTGGATGAGATGCAGAAAGTCGTAGGGGGAATAATCCAAGCCATTTACCCCTTTGAGGATAACGCCGCAGTCGTTTGTAATGACGAGGGACTGTTCTTGGACTTGCCCTTCAACCGCAGTGTGCCTGGCGGATATGGCGGTGTGTTCGGGAACTTTTTCGTCTGCGGCTTAGGTGAGGAAGATTTCTGTTCCTTGACCCCGGAGCAGGTCAAAGCTTACAAGAAGGAGTTTCACAGTGCGGAAATTCTGATCGGAGCGAAGGGTAACACCCCCATTACGCTGAAGGTGCAGCCCAAGGCAGCAGGCGGCTCCGGCCGTGAGAAAGGCCGGGATACGCCACCCGGCCGGGAGTAAAGTACGATGCAAGAACAGCTTTCCGCAAGTGAGCGACTGAAGGCACTGACTGACCAGCTGGAGCAGGGCGTTTCGGATATTTTCCAAAGCGGCCAATATGCGGCATACCTCACGGCCATGTCGAAGTTCCATCATTACAGTTTTGGCAACGCCATGCTGATTTTCATGCAGTGTCCGAATGCTTCTCATGTTGCAGGTTATCACGATTGGAAAAGAAAATTTGGCCGACAGGTCAAGCGGGGCGAGCATGGTATCACCATACTCGCCCCCTGTCCTTACCGCAGACGGGAGGAAGTGGAGGAAACGGCCCCGGACGGCTCCACAGCCACGACCATCCAACTGGTGCAGCGCGTAGGTTTTCGGACAGTCACTGTGTTCGATGTGAGCCAGACCGAGGGGAAGCCGCTGCCGGAGCTTGTTCACAAGCTGACCGGAGGTGTGGTGGACTACGAACGCATAACCGAGGCGATCAGTCACCTCTCACCCTATCCCATCAGCATTGAAGCCTTTCCCGGCGCTGCCTTTGGCTGCTGCAATTTTGCAGAGCAGCGCATTCTGGTGCAGCCGGATATGAGCCAAGTGCAGACCATCAAGACCATGATCCATGAGGTTAGCCACGCAAAACTCCATGCGCCGAAAGAGGGTGCTGCTCCAGAAGAAAACCGGAGTGAGCAGCGTTCCTCCCGCGAGGTGGAGGCCGAGAGTGTAGCCTATGTGGTCTGTCAGCATTTCGGCATCGACACTTCCGACTATTCATTTGGGTATGTAGCCGGTTGGAGCCGAGGAAAAGACTTGTCCCAACTGAAAACATCGTTGGAGCGGATACGGGACACCGCTGCGGAATTGATCGACAGCATCGACCCGCCCAAAGAGCTGTCACAGCCAGTACAGGAAAAACCAGCACAGAAACGGAGGAATGCCCGTGGGAAAAGAAATCAGCCTGATCGCCTTTCTCGATGAGGTCGTGTCCCGGAACACGCAGCACTATAAGAGCGATTTTGAACTGGACGCGCAAAAGTTGAGGGATGCGCTGGACAGCCCTAATCAGGATGAGCGCGTTTTCTACTTCATGTCCCGTCCAAACGGAACATGGTGTGTGCTGGAACGGGACGCTTTTCTTCGGGAGAGCGATGGCTACAAGATATGGACACATTATGCAAATATGCCTGCTGGTATCGAAGCCTACCGCATTGTCATTACCGGGCAGTGCGGAACAGCTCCTATGGGCTATGTGGTGAAGCTGAACTACCGGGAGCAGGTGCAGCGTGTCATCAAAGCCGCCCTCCCCATTGAGAATGTGGAATTGTCCTTCTATTCCGGTGAGAAAGTCAGGATACCGCTGGAGCAATACCGCAGACATCGGGAAGAAATCTTCTTTGAGTACGGCGCGATCCAGAATTTCCGCAACTGCCCGCAAAGTGAAGCGGAGTTGTACCGTATCATCTCGATGGAACACCGTTTGCAAAAAGGCTGGCGGCCCAAAGTAAAAAAGAGGCCGGAGACTCCGGCCAGATAGGAGGGATACCACCCATGTCTGAGAAAGATAGCCGGGATAGCTTTTACTTTTTGAATGCTTATCAGGACGGCATAACGCCGGGGCAGAAAATCACGATCCAGCACAATGTCTCCTACAATGACTGGCGTGCTGCTCCGCACCTTGCCCCGCTGGTAAAGCTGACGGATGCGGAGATCAATCAGCGGAAAGAGGCCAGTATCACGCTGGAAAAGGAACTCTATGCCAAGCTGAAGCAAATCGCGTCAGAATGGGATGAGCAGGCGGCACATACAATGCTGCTGGAGCGTGCGCTGGAATATGTGCATACCCCGGAGGTAGAGCATACCGCCAATGAGTGGAAAGAGCGCGAGAACGGCGTGTGGGAGATCAGCAACCGCACCTACAAAATGCGTTATCAAATTACTTATGCAAAGGCCACCGATATTTATCTCGTCAGCTGGGGGATCATCTATAACGCACCCAAGCAGCCAAACTCCAAGTACGCAAATTACTGGGGCGACAGCATCTATGTTGCAAGACAGGATAAGAAAAAATATCCCAGCATGGAAGCGGCACAGAATTATATCCAAGGCCGGTTTGACCTGTATTCGCACCTGTTCCGGGAATTGTCTCCCCCTATCCCCAACGAGTGCAAACGGATGTTCAGCATCAATGGCTGCCTGGCTCCCGGCTATACGCTGGCGCCGCCGGACAAGGAAGAACCCGACAAGCAGGCGGTGGACGATCTGCTGGCCTGTCTGGATGACAGCGATACCGCTGCACCGTCTGAAATACAGAAATCCCCGGACAAGCCTGTTGAAAAAAACTCCAACGGAAAGAGTAAAAGCGCTGTCAAAAAGAAGCACGCCCCGACACGGTAGGACAGCGGCGCTTTGCGTCGCTGTCCCAGCCAGCATGGAATTTTGACATCAAAATTCCGCCGGTTAGGGGCGCACCCCTAAAACCCCGCGCTATGAAAGTCGAAATGCGTCTCGAATTGAGACGCATTATTTTTTGAAGAAACGGAGTGATGCTGATGCAGCCGGACTACTCGCCGTGGGGCGAGATACAAGCCCTTGACACGATCTATCCCGGCATCCATCTTATCACAGCTCCCGGACACGGCGGTATCGCCGTGGAATGGCCCACCTATCTTGAACTGTCATCTGCTGCGCGCAAATGCGGATTCCGTGATGGAGGGTGTCTGTGGTTTGAAGAAGATTGCTGTGAACAGGTGGTGCTTCGGGAACTCATTGACCGCGGAATGTGGACGCCTCCCAGCAGGATCACAGACCCCGCAAAATTTGAACAGGAAATTGACCGCGTTATTCGGATGTACCACCCGGACTACTGGGCGGAACGGGAAGCAGGCCATACCGTTCCCCAGTCCACAAAAGCGGCCAAGAGAAGAAAAACGGAGCCTGCCCGCTGAGAGGAGGAGCAAATGAAGCCGTATAAGACGATGACTCTGCGGCTCAATGCCACCGAGTACGCCCATCTGTGCCGACAGGCGGAAGTGACCGGCTTGAAGAAGGAGCCGCTGGTGCGGCAGCTCATCATGGGCGTGAATCTGCGCCCCCGCCCGCCCGATGTTTATGCAGACCTGCTCCATGCTTTGTCTGCCATCGGCAACAACATCAATCAGCTGGCCCATCAAGCCAACGCACGGGGCGCGGCCACCGGTGATGAGATCACAGAGGCTCTGCGGCTGGTGCAGCAGACGGCACGGCTTGTCCGGGAGCGGCTCTGAATGGCCTATACGAAACTCATCGTCATTCATAGTCGGTTGGACAGGTGTTTGGACTATACGAAGGATGAAGAAAAGACCTCTTTGGAAACGGTGCTGGACTACGCCATGAATCGGGACAAGACGGAACAGGACTACTTTGAAACCGCCCTGAATTGCAGCCGGGAAACAGCCTATGCGGACATGATGGATACCAAGCGCCGCTGGGGAAAGGTCAGTCGCAAGCGTAAAGGGTATCATGTGATTCAGTCCTTTGCCCCCGGAGAGGTCACGCCGGAACAGGCCCACGCCATCGGCGTAGAACTTGCACAGCGGCTTCTGGCAGACCGATATGAGGTGGTCGTTTCCACCCATCTGAACAAGGCGCATCTGCACTCTCATATCGTGTTCAACAGCGTGTCCTTTGTGGACGGCGCAATGTACCGTGACCGTATCAAAGACCTGCTGGGCGGTGCCGGAGAAGGTATCCGCGGAACATCGGACGCGATCTGTCTGGAGTATGGCCTGTCCATCATCGAACCCAGTGAGCCGAGCGTCAGCCGCGCCGAGTGGGAGGCGCAGCAAAGCGGAAAACCCAGCTTTCGCAGTACCGTCCGTGTGGACATCGACACCGCAATCGCCGGTGCCTACACCATGCGCTCGTTCTGGAGCGAACTGGCGCGGATGGGCTATCAGATCAAGCGGTATCCCCAAGTGACCCATGCGGCAGTCAAGCCGCCGGGCGGTCAGCGATTTTTGCGACTGGACAAGCTGGGAGACGGTTACAGCGAGGCGGAGATACTGATGCGGCTGACCGCCGGACGAATTGGGGCTGCACCGCCCATCAGCGACCATACGCCGATCTTGTCGCAGCGGTATGTTTCCCGTGGGCGGCGATACCGGGTTCGCGGCAAACTGCCGCAGGCTGGCCGTTCCAAGGGCATCCGTATGCTTTATCTGAAATATCTATATCTACTGAGAAACCCATTCCGCTGTAAGGGAGTTGGGAGGGCCGTTGTTTCACGGGAAGAGGTCATTCGGTTTGACCGCTATCAGGAGCAATTCTATTACCTGTGGAAAAACCGCATCGACAGTGTAGCCCAGCTAACGATGCAGCATGACGCACTGCAAGCGGAGATCGACGCGCTGACCGACCACCGGGCCGACTTGTATCGTCTGCATCGCAGAGTGCCGGAGGATACAGCCTGTGCTGAGGAGATCAGTCAGATCACAGCAAGGCTCCGGGTGCTGCGCCGGGAGTTGAAGCTGTGTGTCCGTATCGAGGGAGATATTCCCACCGTGCAGGCACAAATCAAATTGCAGGAGGAAAGGAGGCACCATGAAAAAGCTGATAAAAGCAGACCTGAGCCGCGTGCTGGAACTGACCGCGGATCACCAACCCGTTGACCGAGCTGCATTGGCCGCAGCGACAAAAGCCTGTCACAAAGCCAATCCAACGACTACCTGTTTCTGGTGCGTAAAGACCGTTTCCATTTGATGGATCTGTCTGAGGTCTATGCAGACGGCAGCGACAGCAATTCTTTTCTCGCTGCGCTGGAAACACAGACCTGCTGGCCGGTGTTGGCGATGCTGCTCCATGTGGAGTGCGTAGAACACGGCGTTCACCGCGGCAGTGTGATTCTGGCGGATCACTCCGATTTAGTTCGGGATGTGGCCTTTGCCGCGGCGCTTCCCGATGCCCAGCGTGAAGCACATATCCGCGAAATGGTACGCCGCTGTGTGCGCTATGCGTCGCAGTGTACCATGATGGAACTGATAACTTATCTGAAAACCGGGAGGTGCGATTAAATGGACACAAGCGGAGAAGCGGCTGATCTGGTGGTCAAGGAGAGCATCCAACTGACCGAGGCCAGTATCAAGCTGCTGGCGGCAGGGAGTAAAAATCTTGCCGCCTTTTTATATGCCCTTGCCAAAGATAATAAAAAGCTGGTCGGCAAAACCAGCATGAACCGTCTGCTGCGAGAGGGCAAGGAACTGAAAAGTTTTTGCATCAAGGAAGAAGATTTTGCGGAGTTCCGCAAGTATGCCCGGCCTAATGTCCTCTTTGCGGCCGTCCAGGACACCAAGGCGAATGACGGGCTGGTGGCGCTTGTCACCAACACGGACTTCGTGCCGCAGGTCAACCTGTTCATGCAGCGCCGGGGTTATCCCGCCCCGACAGAGGAGCAGGAGGAGCCTGCGGCAAAAAAAGACGCACCCCGCACTCAACAAAGGAACTCCTCACCAGAGCGCGGGAATGGCTCGACAGCATCGAGGACGAGCCAGACGATGAGGACTACTGACACGGCGGAGAAGATCAGCGATATTCCCACCGTAAAAGGCCGGTTGGCGGTCTTGCAGAAAACCGCAGAGGGGATACGGGAGGGGCGGCCTGCTCCGCAACGCTCTCATTCGTCCCCGCAGAAATCAAGATAAATGGAGGAATTACCATGGCAAATCTGGAACAGATCGTAAGCAGGAAAACGGAGAACGACACCAAATGGAAGGAACAGCAGCAGGCAGAACGGGATAATACCACTGCCATGCAGGACGCCGGGGTGATGGAGATCACCACCAGTCCCGATGCCTATGCGCGGTATCTGGAGATGCAGGGAGACAACCCCGCATACAGCGCCGGAAATATCGCGCTGGTCATGTTCAGCGCCCCGGAGGCCACCGTGTTCGGCACCCGTGACCGCTGGAAAACGCTGAATCGCTCCGTCATGGACAGTGAGAAAAACAATGGCGTCAAAATCTTTGCCCGCTCTCCCATGGGGCGCGGCTATACGCTGGCTGATGCCTATGACATTCGCCAGACGCAGGGCCGTGAGCTTTCCCGCATCTCTCTGAAAAATGACAGCAAAGAGATGGAAACGGCGCTGACCACCGTTCTGAACTACGCTGTCGTGCCAGTGGTCATTGATAAGGAGCTGCCATCGCCTGCTTTCTACGATGAAACCAATCTGGAACTGGCGATCAACCCGGATTACCCCGACAACGAAGCCTTTGCCGCAATCGCCGCCGAGGTCGCGCACAGCCGCTTTCATGCCAAAGGTGCGAACAGAAGTTATGACCGCGGCGAGTGCGATCTGGACGCACAGAGTATTTCCTACATTCTATGCCGCAGATATGGGATCGAACGCCCCATGCCGGATATGACGAATCTGGCCGGACTTTATGAAGGCTGGGAGCCGCAGGAACGGCGACAGGCGCTGGACACCATTCAGGACACCAGCAAACAGTTTGGCCGTTCCATCGAAAAAAATCTGGAGATGGGAAAGCAGCGCAGCCGCGCCCCGGTGCATCGTCCGACCCGATAAAGTCCAGTGGTGGTGGGGGTGTTTCCCCTTCGGGGAGTATGAGCCGCCGCGCACCCCTGTCAAGGCCGCACGATTGCTGGCGCAATCGTGCGCGAGTCGGCCAGTGCGCCCACTGGCCGAGCCTTGACCGTGCTGCTCGTCAGCTCATTGGGTAATCAAGGGGAGAACACCCCAAAAGCCGCTGTCAGCGGCTTTTGCCATATTGGGAGCGCGGTGCGTCCAACCGAGCGCCTGCGAACCCGCTGCCCGCCCCGCCGTGAGCCGTCGGCGGGGCGCTTTTGAAATGCGGCTCAAATTGAGACACATTTCTACATGATACGAATATGGAGGAACTGTTATGAAACGCACACTATCCCTGTGTTGCGCCGCACTGCTGTCCTGCCTGATGACCTGTCCGGCACTGGCGGCAGACGCATTGCTCCTGACGCCCAGCCTCTATCCCACAGAGGTCAAGGAATATGCCAACGGAGAAGAAATGCGGCTGGAGCGCACCTATCTGCTGTCCTCTGCGGATGATCCGGCCAACATCCCCGTTGGCGATTTTGACCGGGAGGGCTGGCATTATACGCTGCTGGATGTGACCCGGCAGGAAACCGTCAAAAGCGACGCAAAGGACTATGCCGAAACCTACACGCTGGACACGGACACAAAGGACATGGAGAAGATCATGCCCCAACTGGCAGCAGAGCGCACTGTCACCACGGAGGACGGCTACACCGGGACGCTGATGCTGGACACTGCCAGCATCAAGGTCGAGGCCGCAGGCTACAACACTTCCACCCGAACAGTCACAGCCGCAAGGACTTATCCAAATTTGTCCGACGCCGATGTGTCGTTTGTGCCTAAAAGCATCACGGATAATGGCCGCACCCTGGAACTGTCCGATGTGCAATGGCAGGAATCCGAAGGCTTTTACCACGCCTCTGCCACCTATACGGGAAAGGCGTCCAGCAAATATGCTACCGGATATATCGTCACTGCGGACTATTCCGGCGAGGTAGTTCGCACCACTGCTGATGATACGGTCTACACCGCTGTTTTCAGCGGGACGCCGATCCAAACAAAAACAGAGACGCCCGATTGGAGATGGCTGCTGATCCTGCCCGTCGGTGCCGGTGCAGCTGGTCTTGGTGTACTGGGAAACAAGTGGCTGAAAAAGCGCAGAAACGAAAAGAAGTGGGAGGACTACACAAAATGAAATGGAAAACACTGTGCTTGTCTGCGGCGCTGACTGCCGCACTGACCGCAGTACCCGCCTACGCGCTGGACTACACGGTGGATGCCCCGGAGGATCACCTCTTCGGCAGGCCGACCAGCGTAGAGACGGCCACGGAATATGCCGCTTCCAATGTGGATCGCAGTAAGAATACGGCGCTGATCCCGCCCGCTTTTGGCAGCCCCACCAGTTACCTGCCGAATACGGGTGAGCCGCTGACACCAAACCTGATGCCAGGCGCGCTGAGTGGCGGCCTGCTCAATTCTGCCGGAGGGACTGGTACGGTGTCTTACCCTAAAGTGGACAGCGGCAGCTGGAGCGGAACGGCCTACACGCCAGTCACCTCTGACCTCTATTACAGCGGCGGTGATCTCGGCACGCTGAAGATCCCGGCCATTGGCCTAACAGTCAAGGTCTATGAAGGGACGGACAGTGCCGCACTCCGCAAGGGTGCAGGCCATTTTGCCGAGACGAGCATCTGGAACGGAAATGTCTGTATTGCCGGACATAACAGAGGCGTGAACAACCACTTTGGGAAGATACATACCCTCAGCATGGGCGATACCATCACCTACGCAACAAAGCTGGGAACGAGAACTTACACCGTCACCAGCGTTTCCAAGGTGTCGGAAATGGATACCGGCGGCACGGCGGCCAGCTGTGATAACCGGTTGACCCTGTATACCTGCGTCAGAGATCAATCCGCTTATCGCTGGATGGTCTGTGCCGTAGAACGGTAAAACTACTATAAAGCGGCTGCTGAAATGTGGCTCAATTTGAGACACATTTCGACAGCCGTTTTCTCTTGCGATTTTCACAAGTCATTCACCTAATTTTTCAGCGGAAGGAGGTCATGCGAAAATCGCATAGTGCTTCCTTCTGCCCATTTTTAAGGAGGCACTATGAAAAAACGATTGATCTCCATGCTGCTGTTGGTGGTCATGGTGCTGGGGATGCTCCCGGCCACCGCTCTTGCCGCCAGCAGCGAGGAGGCAGCCCTTGGTGAAGTCAATATCTACAACGGTGAGCAGAAACTCTCGTACCTCTCCATCAACGGACGCATCCGGGAACTGATCTACACCTATTTCAATTATGTGGGTGCCAACGGAAAAACGAAGGAGATCCCTGCCTACTGCGTCAACCCCAACACCAAGGGCGTCCCGCAGACGGTGGCTCCCGGCCAGAGCATCAAATACATGGCCAAGGAAAAAGGCAGCGACCCGAAGGTCATGGGCATCATCGCCAACGGGTATCTCACCCGCAGCCTTTCGGAGCTGAAGCTGGAAAACAAATATCACGCCTACTATGCGACCAAAATGGCGCTGTGGTGCTATCTGCTGCCCAACTGGAACATCAACAATCTGAAGGTCAACCCCAACCTGACCGGCACGGAATTGCAGCGGGCGCAGGCTATCCTTGCCGCTGCCAAGGACATCTATGTGCGCGGCACAGCTTGGAGCAAGGTGTACTCGCCCCGCGTCACTGCCACGGCTGACCGTGATACCGCTTATGCTGTTACCGTCAATGGCCAGCAATACAAACAGCAGGTATTCACCGTCCACTCCGACACATGGGTATGCAACTATGCCATCCGCGTCAGCTTCTCTGACCCCGGCTCCGTTCCCGATGGAACGCGCATCGTGGATATGGACAATAAGGACATTGCCACCATCACCACCTCCGGCACTGGGGACGGCTACGGCGGCAAATTCAAGGTGCTGTACCCCGCCTCTGCGGTGGCAGGCAAGACCGGCAGCGTCCAGCTTTCCTTTACCACCGATGTTTACAAATACGCTGTGTTCTATGCCACCTGCGCGGAGGTCAGCAAATACGGCCAGCTTCAGAATTATATGTGTGACACCGATCCTACCGTTACCATGCGCCTGTCCGCATACAGCAATTTCAGCGATGGGGAAAAGCCCGAAGCGCCTGACACCGGCCTGAAGCTCATCAAGCTGGAAAAGGGTACGGATACCCCTCTCAGCGGTGCTATTTTTGAGGTGGTCGATCCTGACGGAGCCACCGTCGGCACCTTCGCTACCGGCTCGGACGGCACCGTGACCATCCCTCTGACACTGGCGGGCAACTACACCGTGTATGAGCGCGTGGCCCCACTGAACCATCTTATTAGCGATACTCCCGCGCAGAACATCAAGGTGGAGTATGGCAAAGTGGCGGAGCTGACCTGCTGGAACGAGCCTTACGGCACGCTCCGCATTGAAAAGCTGTCCAACACCGGCGCACACCTGCCCGGAGCGATGGTGCAGATCAAGCACATTGAGAGCGGCGTGACCTACACCGCTGAAACCAATTTTGCGGGCTATGCCATTTTCGATGAGATCAAGCCCGGTGCGTATGAAATCCGCGAAATCACCGCCCCCTCCGGCTGGCTGAAGGACGACGCCACCTATACGGCTTCCGTAGCCACCGGCGAAACCACGACCTTTTCTCTCGTGAACAAGGAACTGCCCGGTCTGCGGATCATCAAGTATGATTGCAAGAACATGGTGGCGATGGCCAATGTCACCTTTGAAATTTTCCGAGACAGCGTTTCTCTCGGCAAATTCCGCACGGACGAGTTTGGTGAAATCCTCCTGACCGATGCTGCCCCCGGCACCTACCGCGCCGTGGAGGTGGACACCGGAAGCGATGGTCACATCCTCAACACCACGCCGCAGGAGGTGGAGCTGTTTGCCGGCGACAGCATCAAGGAACTGCTGTTCTTCAATGATGTGAAGCCCGGACTGAGATTGGTGAAGGTGGACAGCACCGATCCCAGCAAGGTCATTCCCAACGCAGTTTTTGAAATTAAGTCCGTGGCTGGTGATTACGGTCCCAAGGAATTTATCACCGACCAGAACGGCGAAATTGACCTTTCCAAGCTGCCCACCGGCGCGTATGTGGTCACGGAAAAAGCCTGTGAGGGCTATATCATCGACCAGGCCCAGCGCATCATTCACTTGGACGCCAACGAGGACGCGCAGTTCGTTTTCACCAATACCATCAAGCCCTCTCTGCAAATCATCAAGACCAGTTCGGACGGCTCCCGCCTGAAAAATGTGTCTTTCCGTATTGCCAAAATTGCGGACGGAACGCATTATCTTGACCGCACCACCAACGAACAGGGCGAAATCCTGATTGCCGACTTGGAACCCGGTGTTTACTCCGTCAAGGAAACCGCCACGGATTCCTCACACATCCTCGACCTGCGGGAGTATCACATGGAGCTGTTTGCAGGCCGAACCAGCACCCTGACCATCGAGAATCAGAAACGCCCCAACCTGACCGTCTACAAGCACGATGCCGACACTGGTGAGTCGATTGCCAACACCGTGTTTGAAGTCCGGGCGGCAGACGGCCACAGCGTCGATCAGATCAAGACGGACAGCGAGGGCAAGGCGGAGCTGAGGAACCTGCTCCCCGGCGTGTACGAAATCTCGGAAAAATCCGTGCCGTCCCCCTATCTGCTGGATGCGCCCTCTCAGCTTGCCACCCTCTACCCTAATCGTGACCACACCGTTTACTTTGAGAATCACCAGAAGCCCAGCCTGACGGTGAAAAAGGTGGAGAGCGTGACGGGAGATCCCTTGCAGGGGGCAAAATTCCAAGTAATCTACGCCAGCAACAATACCGGCAGCGGCGAGATCAACGACCTTGGCACTTTCTATACCGATGAAAACGGCCAGTTCCAGTTGACCGGTTTGCGGGACGGCTGGTACAAGGTAACGGAGCAGGAGCCGCCCACGGGGTACGCCATCAAGGAGGCCACGCAGGAGGTCTATATCCAGTCCGGCACTTCCAAAGTGCTGACCTTTGAGAATATCCCTCTGTCTGCACTCATTGTCTGGAAGTACGATTCCGTCACTGGCGAAGCGGTGAGCAACGCCGTGTTCCAAGTGAAGTATCTCACCGGCACCTCCGGCACGGGCGGTACGGTCATCGGCACCTACAAGACTTCTGCCAACGGCAGCTTCACCGTTACCGGCCTGAAGGAAGGTACTTACATTGTAGAGGAACTTGCCAGTGACAGCAGCCATGTGATCGACACCGCGCCCCAGACCGCCTATATCAGCGGCAAGCAGCAGGATGTGGTGCAGCTCTACTTCGGCAACAGTCCCAAGGGCGGCCTGCTGGTAAAGAAGATCGACAGTGCGACCCACAACCCCCTCTCTGATGTGGAGTTTCTTGTCACCACTGCGGACGGAACTGTGGTGGGCGATGCCAACGGCAAGTTCGTGACAGACAGCGCGGGCAGCTTCACGGTCAGCGGCATCAACCCCGGCACAACGCTGGTACATCAAGGACGATAAGGATGTGATGAAACTGGTCAACAACTTCATAAAAAACACCACGCCTAAAGGCGCACAGCAGAACGATCCGTTTTGGGAGCGTTCCGAGATCGCGTTGGATACGGCTCTCATTTTGTACTTGATCCACGAAGCACCGCCGGAGGAGCAGAATTTTGAAATGCTCATCTACATGATTGAAAACGGCGGTGCAAAGGAGGACGATGACGATTATCAGTCCCCCTTAGACCTGCTGTTTGAGGCGCTGGAGGAGGATGACCCCAGCCATATCGCCGTGCGGGAATATAGGATTTACAAGCAGGCTGCGGGTGTTGTATGCTCTAAAAGACTTCTTAATCA
>UMCX01030835.1_pt1 | contig 18745 bp, 18 predicted proteins | sample 1964341 | NCBI WGS metagenome assembly UMCX01 (sample SAMEA4835979, study PRJEB28245) | human gut metagenome | biome: gut microbiome; material: fecal sample | place: Denmark | collected 2008
ACAAAAAAAGGACGTACAGTTGTTTTATTAAAACGTTATCTTTAAAAATGGGAGACTTATTTGTGTTTTTTTTATCCTCTTTTGTTATTTTAATCATCGTCTTAGACCAATTAATCAAATATTTAGTTGTAAACAATATGTTTTTAGGTGAGTCCATTCCTGTTATTCCTCATTTATTGCATCTCACTTATATTTTAAATCCAGGTGCAGCCTTTGGTATTTTAGAAAATCAGCGTTTCTTTTTTATCTTTATCGCTGTAATTTTGATATTCGCTATCGTTTATTTTTATTCTAAAATCATAAAACTAAATAAATTATTTCAGTTAGGTATAGCTATGCTTTTCAGTGGCGCTATCGGCAATATGATTGACCGTATATTCATCGGTAAAGTAGTCGATTATATCGATTTTCGCATTTGGCCTATTTTCAATCTTGCCGATATTGCTATTGTTTGTGGCTGTATCATCATCATTTACGAACTATTATTTATTACAGATAAAGGAACAAACTCATGATAAAAACATATACAATCTCTGATGAAATAGGCACTAGATTAGACGTTTTTCTTGCTGGGCAAGAAGATAATCCATCTCGTGCTAGCATTCAAAAAATGATTACTGATGGTGCTATAACGGTCAACAATGAAGTAAAACGTGCTAATTATAAATTAAAAGCTAATGACCAAATCACTATGGTATTTGAACCACCTACAGAAATAGAAGTAAAACCAGAAAACATTCCGCTTGATATTCTCTATGAAGATAACGATATTATCGTCATCAATAAAGCTCGTGGTATGGTAGTTCATCCTGCTGCTGGAGTTTACAGTGGAACTTTAGTAAATGCTTTACTTTATCATTGTCATGATGAATTATCCGGTATCAATGGCAAAATTCGCCCTGGTATTGTTCATCGCCTAGATAAAGACACTTCCGGCGTCATGGTCGTTGCCAAAAATGATTTTGCTCATAATGACTTAGCCTTACAGATAGGCAGTAAAACAGCTATTAAAGAATATGTAGCTTTAGTTCATGGTAATATTACAGAAGAAAAAGGTATTATCAATGGTAATATCGGTCGCCACCCTATTGACCGTAAAAAAATGGCAGTTGTAACAAATGGTGGAAAACCAGCAACTACTGTTTTTCATGTACTAGAACGCTATAAAAATTGTACTTTCGTACAATGTCGATTATTGACAGGTAGAACACATCAAATTCGTGTTCATATGGCATATATCGGACATCCACTTATCGGTGACCCTAAATATTGTAATAGTAAAAATAAATTCAATATCGAAGGACAAGCACTTCATTCTTTAAATTTAAAAATCATTCACCCACGCACAAAAGAAGAAATGACTTTTACTGCACCAATTCCTAAAGATATGGAAAACTTATTAAAATATTTTCGTCAAACCATTTAAACTTTTATCTAAATCATCAATATCATGAAGTTTATTTAAGGATGTGATTAATAATGGCTAAACTAATTGAAAAAACTGTTGTCATGGACGGTAAAGCCATCGAACGTGCTTTGACTCGTATAGCACATGAAATAATCGAAAAAAATAAAGGCACTAAAGATGTCATCATTGTTGGCATTAGAAAACGTGGTGTGCCTTTAGCTGAAAGATTATCTTCTATTATCGAAAATATCGAAGGTGTTCATATTCCTATCGGCGTTTTAGATATCACTTTATATCGTGATGACTTAGCTCATATGTCTTATCAGCCACTAATTCAAGAAACTCATATTGATGAAGATATCACTAATAAAACTCTTGTTTTAGTAGATGATGTTTTATACACAGGTAGAACTATCCGTGCTGCCTTAGATGCTCTAATTGATTTAGGCAGACCTAAAAAAATTCAATTAGCTGTTTTAATCGACAGAGGACATCGTGAATTACCTATTCGTGCTGACTATGTAGGTAAAAATGTTCCTACTGCTACAAAAGAAGCTATTGCAGTAAAATTAACTGATACTGACGATTGTGATAAAGTTTTCATTGGCGAATACATTTAAAAAAAGCTGTAATTTTTAAGCATAAAAACTTAAAAATTACAGCTTTTTAATTAATACATATCTCTTAAATATTTACCTACAGAACCAAAATCACTCATACTACCTTTTATGTCTATGTTACCATGACCGTCTACATATTTTTCTAGTTTTCTCTTTACTCTTTGTAGCGCATTATCAATTGATTTTACATGTCTATGTAATTCTACAGCAATTTCTTGATAAGATTTACCATCAAGATATGCAATTAAGACTTTCCATTCTAAATCACTTAATAATTTTTCCATCTTATCTTCAATATCTAAGAATTCTTCACGATGAATCATCATCTCTTCAGGGTCAATAACAACAGAGCCAGAAATTATATCTAGCAAGGTACGGTCTGATTCTTCATCATAAATTGGTTTATTTAGCGATACATATGAATTTAATGGTATATGTTTTTGTCTTGTAGCTGTCTTTACTGCCGTTATAATCTGTCGTGTAATACACATTTCGGCAAATGCTCTAAATGAAGATAATTTATCACTGCGAAAATCTCGGACACCTTTATATAGTCCTATCATTCCTTCTTGAATGATATCTTCTCTATCAGCACCAATTAAAAAATACGCTCTTGCCTTTACTCTAACTAAATTGCGATATTTTTTTATGATATAATCTAGTGCGACATCATCATGCTTTTCTTTTATCTGCATTACAATTTCTTCATCAGTCATTTTATCTAGACATTTAATTTTTTCTTCTAATTCTTTACTATTATTTATCTCCATCGCACTATCTCCTCTGTGAAAATAACAACGATTTCCAAAATTTGCAAGTTATATCCAGAATTATACCATTGAGGTTGTGTTTCAGTCAAGCCAATATTATAGATAATCAGAATATTTATACAGTTTAATTTTAATATTATGCAAAATTAAAATTTAGTAAAATTAGATGAAAAGCTTTATGTTCTCTGCTATAATGAACTTAACCATTCATAATATGCTATTTTTTATTTTTATATAAATCCTAATACAATAGTTATCTTATATCGTATGATTAGTATTCATATGTAAAAGCATATTAATAAACAAAATTATTTATAGAAGGGATTTTTTATGTTAATCTTAGCTTCATCTTCACCTCGTCGTAAAGAGTTATTAGCACAAATCGGTTGCAAATTCGTTTGTCGTCCTAGCAGTTGTGAAGAACTCACTTTTCGCGATGAACCCAATCCACAAAAATTAGTCATGCAAAATGCTATTTTAAAAGCAAAAGCTAGCGTTGATAATCATCATAAAGATGAAATAATTTTAGGTTCCGACACTGTAGTTGCCTTAGACAACAAAATTTATGGTAAACCTAAAGATGATAATGATGCTTTTTGTATGCTCAAAAATCTTTCAGGAAAAACACATCAAGTTTGCACTGGTATTGCATTGATAAAAAATGGAAAAATATTTTCTGATATTTGCACTACTGATGTTACCATGAAAAATTTATCTGATGAGGAAATTTTAAATTATATTAAAACAAAAGAACCACAAGATAAAGCAGGAGCTTATGCTATTCAAGGATTAGCTTCTATTTTTATTGAAAAAATCAATGGCTGTTATTTTAATGTAGTAGGTTTGCCTTTAAATTGTTTATATAATTTATGTAAAAAAGCTGATGTTGATTTATGAGCACAAGTATCAAAGATTTACCTGATGAAGAACGACCCCGCGAAAAACTTTTAACTCTTGGAGCTAAAGCTTTAAGCAATGTTGAATTATTAGCTATATTATTACATTCTGGTACACGAAAAAAATCTGTATTTGAATTATCTCAAGAAATTTTAGCTAAATACAAAGAAGATGGTTTGGCTTCTCTTGTGAATTCTTCACCAAAAGAATTGATTTCCATAAAAGGTTTAGGGCTTGCTAAAGTTACTACGCTATTAGCTGCTATTGAATTAGGCTTACGTCTAGCAAAAAAACCTTCTGCACAAAAATTGGCAATAAAAAGACCTTTAGATGTAGTAAATTATGTAATGCCTAGACTTCGCTATGAGAAAAAAGAACACTTTGCCATTTTACTTTTAGATACTAAAAATCAAATCATTGCTTTTCCAGATATTTCTATAGGAAGCTTAAATGCTTCTATAGTTCACCCTCGTGAAGTTTTTCGCTGTGCTATCAATCATTTTGCTTCATCTATGATACTTGTACACAATCACCCTAGTGGCGATCCTAGCCCAAGTATGGAAGATATTCATATAACAAAAAAGCTAATAGCAGGCAGTAAAATACTTGATATAGAAATTTTAGATCATATTATTGTTGGAGATAATAAATTTACTAGCTTAAAACAACAAGGTATGATAAAATAAGTAGTCAGATTGTTATAAAATTGAAGGGAGAATGTTTTAACATGAAGTGGAATTTATTTGGTGGTTTTTCCCAAGATATCGGTATCGATTTAGGAACAGCCAATACCCTTGTGCATTTAAAAGGAAAAGGTATTGTGCTTAGAGAACCATCTGTTGTTGCTATTAGAAAGGATACAGGAGCAGTTCTTGCTGTTGGTTCTGATGCCAAAGGCATGATTGGTCGTACTCCAGGCAATATCGTAGCTATTCGCCCAATGAAAGATGGCGTAATTGCTGATTTTGAAGTTACTCAAGCAATGTTAAAATACTTTATCAATAAAGCTAGAAATGGTTCTTCCTTTAGCAAACCACGTGTTGTTGTAGGTGTACCATCTGGTGTAACTGAAGTAGAAAAACGTGCTGTTATAGATGCTGCTATTCAAGCAGGTGCTAGAGAAGCATATTTAATTGAAGAACCTATGGCTGCTGCTATTGGTGCTGGTCTACCTGTTGAAGAAGCTACTGGAAGTATGGTAGTTGATATCGGTGGTGGTACTACAGAAATCGCTGTTATATCCCTTGGTGGTATTGTTACAAGCTGTTCTCTTCGTGTTGCTGGTGACGCTTTAGACACTGCTATCATTCAATATATAAAACGTAAATACAGCCTCATGATTGGTGAACGTACTGCTGAAGAAATCAAAATGTCTATCGGTAATGCTATGGTTAGTGATGACATGGAAAAAGATTTTGAAATCCGTGGTCGTGACCTCGTTAGTGGCTTGCCAAAAACATTAAAAATTCATGCTGAAGAAATCACTGAAGCTTTGAAAGAACCAGTTAAGAAAATTGTTGATGTTGTAAAAGTAACACTTGAAAGAACACCACCTGAACTTGCTGCTGATATCTTAGACCGTGGTATCATGCTAACTGGTGGCGGTGCTTTATTACACAATTTAGATAAATTACTTTCTCAAGAAACAGGTATGCCTGTAATCATTGCTGAAGACCCATTATCTTGTGTTGGTGAAGGTACTGGTAAATCTTTAGAAAATATCAATCTCTTAAACAATGTAATTATTAGTGATAAGAAGTTGAATAAATAATGAAATCACCCTCTAAACGTTCATTAATCGTCTTATTTATCATTATAAGCATAATTTGTATTCTCTTTTTTGCTGCTATTGGTAGATTTAATGCACCACTTGCTAATTCTATTGTTGTAAACGTTTTAGCACCATTTCAATCTGTTACTAGCGCAGTTTCAAGTAAATGTAATGATTTTCGTAACTATGTTTATGATGTATTTTATGTTTACGACCAAAATAGAGAATTAAAAGCTCAAAACGATGATTTAAAACTCAAGGTTGCTCGTACAGCTGAGCTTGAAGCAGAAAATGCTAATCTGCGTCAATTATTAAATTATAAAAAAGCTAATTTGCAATTTGATTTATTACCTGCCGACGTTATTGGTCGTGATAGTGCTACTTGGAGCAGTCATATCATTATCAATCGTGGTACAGATGATGGTGTACAAAAAAATATGACTGTCATTACTCCTGATGGTCTTGTAGGTAATATTCATGAAGCTTATGCTTCTTATTCTGAAGTTGAACTTATCACTGACCCTCGCTCTGCTGTTGGTTCTATTGTTCAACGTGCTGATTCTCGAGTAGCTGGTATAGTCAAAGGTTCTGCTGATTCCAATTCAGCAATCAATATGACTAATATCCCACAAAACGCTAATATCGTAGAAGGCGATACTATCATCACTTCTGGTTTTGGTGGTATCTATCCAAAAGGAATTCCTATCGGCTCTGTAGCAGCTATAAAAAATGATTCTGGTGGATTATTACAATATGCAACTTTATACCCTTGTGTAGATTTTCAAAAACTTGAAAATGTTGCTGTTATCATTAACCATCGTGAAGTAGCTCAACCTGCTACAACTCCAGCTTCTACAGCACCAGCTCAAGCAAATGCTCAAACTCCAGCTCAACCTACTACAGGTGATACAAAATGAAAACAGTACTACCATGTTTTTTATTAATATTCATTGCCTATATTCTACAATCATCTGTTTTTAACATTATTGCTTATGATGGAATTTCTGTAGATTTAATCTTATTATTAGTTATTTTCTTTAGCATTATTTATGATAAATATGCTATTTTATATGGATTTTGTGCAGGATTATTTCAAGACTTAGCTTCTGGTACATTCCTTGGTATTCATACTTTAAGTCTTGTTATCATCTGTATCTTAATCCATAAGATATCTCAACTAATCTACAAAGAAAATATATTTTTACCTATTGTAGCTAGTGTATTTTCTACTTTTTTAAATTATTTTATCATTGCTTTATTCATCTTTTTATTAGGTTATAGTTATAATATCTGGCTTGTCATAAACAATATGATTATCGCTCTTATCTATAATCTAGTATTTGCTTATCCTGTATATTTTATCGTTGTTAAAATCGACGCTAAACTTCAATATTGGATAAAAAGATCTGAACAATTCTAACTTTAGGTTAGAAATTAATTTTAGAGTGATGAATAGCTCACAATCATAAATAATTTATAAAAAATCTAAAAGAGTATGATATAATTATATTAACTTTTAGGTAAGCATATTTTTATATCTATACGATATTAAATGACTTTAAGACACCTAAGGGTGTCTTAATTTATTATAGGAGTAAATTAAAGTTGAAATTTCTTGATAAACGTTTAAAAATTTTAGCTGCTATTGTAACACTTATAGTTGTTGCACTCATTAGTCGATTAGTTTATTTACAAATCTATCAAGGCGAATATTTTTCTAAATTAGCAGATGGTAACCGCATTCGTCTTGTTTCCACGTCTGCACCTCGAGGCATTATCTATGACCGCAATGGTGTACAATTAGTAAATAATCGACCTGCTTTTACTGTAGAATTATTACCATCTTTAGAGCCTGTATCTCCTGAAGTAGTGGCTCGCTTGGCTACTTTATTAAATATCAGTGTTGATGAAATAAATGAAAAAATTGCTCATCACTCTGGTTTTGACCCTGTTACCTTAAAAATAGATGTGCCACCTGAAATAGTAACTATCATTGAAGAACAACAAGATTTATATCCAGGTGTATTTATCGATACAAAACCAGTACGTAACTATATCTATAAATATGAAGGAGCTCATGCTCTCGGTTACGTAAGTGAAATCAGCGATAGTGAACTTGAAGATAAGAAAAAAGCTGGTGATGATTCCTATAAATTAGGTGATATCATTGGTAAATTTGGTCTTGAAAAACACTATGATAAATATCTTCGTGGTATTCCTGGTGGTGAACAGGTTGAAGTTGACGTTACCGGTCGTCCTGTTCAACGTCTAGGCATGAAAAATCCTGTAAGTGGTGCAAGTCTTACTTTGACTATTGATCACAATCTTCAAGAAGCTACAGAAAAAGCCATGGACGAAGTAATGTCTGGCATTAATGCGCAGGCTGCTGCCGCTGTAGTATTAAATCCTCAAACTGGCGAAGTATTAGCTATGGTTAGTCGTCCAACTTATGACCCAAATTTATTTGCTCTTGGTATTTCCACTAAAGACTGGAATGCTATAAATAATAATCCACATTATCCTCTTGATAATAAAGCTGTAACTGGTGAATATCCTCCTGGTTCCACTTTCAAAATCATCACAGGTACTGCTGCTTTGATGGAAAAAGTAGTAACTCCTGATGAATTGATTTTTGACTCTGGTCAGCACTGGATAATTCCAAAAACAAATGCTGATGGTGAAGCTTTAGGTTATATCAATTTTGAACAAGCCTTAGCTCATTCTGATAACGTTTATTTCTACGAAATGGGTAACCGTTTAGGCATTGATAGATTAGCAAAATGGGCTCGTATCTTTGGTATTGGTGAAAAAACAGGTATAGACTTACCATATGAAGCAGTAGGTAATGTTGCTTGCCCTGAATACAAACGTAAGGTATTTGATGAAGATTGGTATCTTGCTGAAACATTTGACGCTTCTATAGGTCAAGGGTTCACACTTGCTACACCATTACAAATGGCTTTAGTTATGAGTGAAGCTGCTAATGGTGGTAAAAAATATCGCCCATATTTAGTAAAAAATATCATTGCTCCAGATGGTACTGTAATTAAACATTTTGATCCAGTAGTTGAACGTGATTTAAATATCGATCCATCTGTTATCAGTCTTGTTCAAGAAGGTCTACATGAAGTTAGTACTGTCGGTACAGCAGCTGCCATGTTTAAAGACTTCCCTGTACCAATTGCTGGTAAAACAGGTACTGCCGAAAACTCTCATGGTCGTGAACATGGTTGGTTTGTAGCCTACGGTCCATTTGATAATCCTAATATTGCTGTAGCTGTTATCGTAGAAAATGCAGGTTATGGTGCTACTTCTGCCGTACCTATTGGATATAAAATTCTAAGTGCTGCTTTTGGTTTAGATAAGCCAAAAACTCCAGAAAATCAACCAGCTCCTGCACAACAATAATAATAAAATGAAGTGATTATATGAATGAATTAATAACGTTTAAAGGTTCTAATGATGGCTTAATTTTAGTCATAACAAAAAAAGCTAATTTCAATCAAATTAAAGAAGCATTAAGTAAAAAATTAGCTTCTTGTTCCAATTTTTTTGAAGCTAATACTACTATATTGCTCAAAGATGATAAATTCTCTCAAGAAGAGCAAGATATCTTAGCTGATATCTTAAAACAATATCAATTAAATTTAAAAATTGTAGCTGTTGATAAGACAGCTACAAACCAACATTGTTCAGCACAAAATCCGCCATTAATCATCAAACGCACTGTGCGTGGAGGCGAAGAAATTTTTTCTAAAGGCTCTATCGTCATTGAAGGAAATGTCAACCCTGGTGCTAAAATCATAGCTGGTGGAAATATTGATATTCATGGTCATTGTCGTGGCATTGTCTATGCTGGAGCCTATGGCGATATTAATTCTTATATAATTGCTGATAAATTATCGCCACTGCAAATACGCATAGCACATTTAATTGCTAGAGCACCAGATAATAGTGAAAATATTACTGATAATAAAAAATCATCAACTCCTGAAAAAGCTATTATCTGTGATAATACCATTATCCTAGAGCCATTCAATCGAGAAAATTAATTTGCACAAAGTATATAATTGTAAAGAGAGGTGCTTTTCTGTTTGTCTTGTAGTGCAAAAAGGCAACAGTAATCTTATATGACCCAAACTAATACAAATTGTAAAATCATTGTTATTACTTCTGGTAAAGGTGGTGTAGGCAAAACTACTACTACAGCCAATATAGGTGCTGGTCTTGCCATGAAAGGATATAAAGTCGCACTTATTGATACAGATACAGGGCTTCGCAATCTTGATTTATTATTAGGTTTAGAAAATCGCATTATGTATGATTTAGTAGATGTAACATCTGGTAAAATTCCTTACAAAAAAGCCCTTGTTCGCCATAAAAAATATGAGACATTATTCTTATTGCCTACATCCCAGACAAAAGATAAACTCGCCGTATCTCCTGAACAAGTTGTCGCTTTATGTTCAGAAATGAGTGCAGATTTTGATTTCATCTTGATTGACTGCCCTGCTGGTATTGAACAAGGTTTCAAAACAGCTGTAGCTGCTGCTGATATCGCTTTAGTTGTTACTATGCCTGAAATCTCTGCTGTTCGTGATGCTGATAAAATTATTGGTGAATTGAACCGCGCTGATAAAGAAAATATCTTATTAATCGTCAACAGAATTCGTCCTGATATGGTAGCTAAAGGTGAAATGCTAGACCTTGATGATATCAACGATATCTTAGCTATAAAATGTATCGGTCAAATTCCAGATGATGAAATGGTCGTATCTTCTACTAACCGTGGTGAACCTGTAATCGCTAATACAAAATCTCAAGCTGGTATAGCTTATCAAAATATCACTAGACGTCTTTGTGGTGAAGATGTTCCATTTATGACTTTCCGCACTAAAGAGTCTTTCTTTGATAGATTAAAAAAATTATTTTAATTAAGGAGAGCATAATATTATGTTTGAGGTTGTAATGAAATTATTAAATAGAAATCAAAAAACATCTAAAGAAATTGCTAAAGATAGATTAAAAGTCGTATTAATTCATGACCGTGCTAATATTTCTCCTGAAGTTATGCAAGCTTTAAAAAACGATATAATTGAGGTAATTTCTCATTACATGGATATAAATAAAAATGAAATGGAAATTTCACTAGAAAATGATGATAATTCCGTTGCATTATTAGCTAATATCCCTGTAAATCGCATTAAAAATCAAGCTAAAAGATAAATTATAGGCAAGCATTTATTTTTAATAAGTGCTTGTCCTTTTATTTTTTACTCAATAATTACCATCTATTTATTAGATTAGTATTTATTGCTTTGCTTTACACTTCATCTAAAAAAATGGTACAATATAACATAATGATTATCAAATTATCCCATATTAATGAGGTTTATATTAATGAACAAATTCCATAAAAGACTTTGTGTCTTAATTTTTTTCGTATCTGTGATTTCTGCTGGAGTCATCTATTTCACAGTGGATATTAATACTTTATCTAGTTTGACACAGTTCAATCCTCTAGCAATAATCGCAGCTTTGATTTCCATTAGCTTTGGTTTATTTTTAGATGGTTTAAGACTTGTCCAGTTAGTTAATATCTCCAACGAAAAAATCTCATTTTCACAAGCATTACATGTAGTATTTGGCAATTATTTCTTAGCACTGCTAACACCTGGTTTCAGTGGTGGTGCAATTGCTCAAGTACTCTTTTTACGTCATGCTGAAATACCTGTCGGAAAAGCCACTATAATTGTCATTGTACGCACAATTTTATCCATTATGTTTTTAATCATGTGCATGCCGTTTATCTTCATGCACGATGCAGGCATAATTCCATGGATTTCTGATGAAACCTTAATGATTATCTCTAGTTTGGCTTTTTTAGTTATTTTGATGTTGATTTGGTGTTTCAAGCATAATTACTTAGATTATCTAGTAATTAAATTTGTTCGTCGACTTTCTTACAAAAAAGCAAAAGCATTTCTTTCTTTTTATCGAGATAATAAATTAGCTATAAAACTTTTATTAGCTTCACCTTTAAAAATGCTTAAAGTCTATATTACGTCGGGCTTAAGTTTACTTTTTATCTATGCTATCGTACCAATTTTAATGTTTAGTTTAACTGATGATTTTGATGGTGTCTTAGCCATGGGACGTATGATAATTTTAAATATCTTACTTTACTTTTCTCCAACGCCAGGGGGTTCTGGTATCGCCGAAGGTGGCTTTATATTATTGTTCAACTCTATGTTGCCAGAAGGTACTGTCGGTATTGTAGCTGTTACATGGCGCTTAATCGCTGAATATATACCTTTCCTCATTGGTTTTTACTATACAATTAAAGTCTTTGGTCGAGATTTTTTAAATAAACCACTTATAAAATAATCTTTTAAAATTTTATTTATGGAGGCAAATTTTATTTAATGGAAGACTTTAATGAACGCATAGTTTCTGGTGGCGAGATGGATATTGATAATTGGCAGTATTCTCTACGCCCTAAGAAATTACAAGAATATATAGGACAAGATAAAGTCAAAGATAATTTATCTATTTTCATTCAAGCAGCTTTAAATCGCAATGAAGCTCTTGACCATGTACTTTTATACGGACCTCCTGGACTCGGTAAAACTACACTTGCCAATATTATCGCTAATGAAATGGGAGTAAACTTCCGTGTAACTTCTGGGCCAGCTATTGAACGCTCTGGCGATTTAGCGGCACTACTTACGAATCTCACCGAAAAAGATGTATTATTCATTGATGAAATTCACCGTCTTTCTCACAGCGTAGAAGAAGTTTTATATTCCGCTATGGAAGATTTTGCCTTGGATATTATCATCGGTAAAGGGCCAAGCGCTCGCTCTATTCGTCTTGACATTGCACCATTTACACTCATTGGAGCGACTACTAAAGCTGGTGCCTTAGCCTCTCCACTACGTGATCGCTTTGGTGTTATTTCTCGCCTAGAATATTACACGCCTGAATCATTAGTTTTTATTATCAAGCGCTCTGCTGAAATCTTAAATATACCTATCGAAGATAGAGGAGCTTTGGAAATCGCACGTCGCTCTCGTGGAACACCTCGAGTAGCTAATCGCCTTTTAAAACGAGTTCGTGATTTCGCTCAAATAAAAGGCGATGGTATCATCACTGATGAAATCGCAGATACGGCTCTAGCTATGCTTGAAATTGACAAGATGGGGCTTGACCATATCGACCGCAATATTTTACTCACTATGATTAATAAATTCGGCGGTGGCCCTGTCGGTCTTGAAACATTAGCTGCAGCAGTAAGCGAAGAAACAGATACTATCGGTGATGTTTATGAGCCTTATTTACTTCAATTAGGCTTTATCAATCGCACTCCTAGAGGGCGAGTTGTTACCAAGCTTGGTTATGAACATCTTGGTTTGACAAAAACGGAATAATTTATATTTATTTAGGGAGTTTATAAATGAATATATTACTTCATATGTGTTGTGGTCCATGCGCTTGTTATCCAGTGCCAAAACTTCGTTCAGAAGGTCATGATATTACAGGATATTTTTTCAATCCTAATATTCACCCTTATAAAGAATTTAAGCACCGTTTAACAACTGCACAAGAATATGCACAAAAAGTTGATTTAAAACTTATCGTAGATACAAATTATCAATTACGAGATTTTTTACAACGTGCTTTAACTATCGAAAAAAATACAGATGGTCTTAATTTAGATAATCGACGCTGCCGTATGTGTTATGCTTGGCGACTTCATCAAACAGCTATCTATGCTAAAGAAAATAAATTTGATGCATTCTCATCAACTTTATTTGTCAGTCCTTATCAAAACCATGAAATGATGAAAGATGTCGCTCAAAAAATTTCTCAAGCGGTAGGTATTCCTTTCTTCTATGAAGATTTTCGACCAGGATTTGCTGAGGGAACACAAACAAGCATTGATTTAGAATTATATCGTCAACCTTATTGTGGTTGTATCTTCAGTGAAGAAGAACGTTATTCCAATTCTTTCAAGAAAAAACGCAAAAAAAAATTAAAAGCTCTCTTTAATGAGCAAAATAATAAATGATGTGATGGGGTTTTTATGATATCTATTACTACTGCAACAGCTGATGATTTAATAACTCTTGCAGATATTGAGCAAATATGTTTTTCATCCCAAGAAAGTGCTAGTTTAAATACTTTAAAATCCAGATTTGATGTATTTCCTAATCATTTCTTAGTAGCCAAAATTCATAAACATGATGACAATGAAATTATAGGTTTTGTCAATGGTATGGTAACTGATGAAGAAACTATTACTGATGAAATGTATACAAATGCTAAACTTCATCAACCACAAGGAAAATATCAAACAATCTTTGGTATTGATGTATTGCCATCTTATCAACATTTAGGCATTGCAACTAAATTAATGAAAAATCTTATTGAAAAGGCTCAAAAAGAAAAACGCACTGGAATTATTTTATGCTGTAAACATCAACTTATTCCATTTTATGAACAATTTGGATTTCAAAATTTAGGTATTTCTAAATCTACACATGGTGGCGTTGTCTGGTATGACATGCTCCTAAATATATAAAAAATCCTCTATAGTTAGTGATGAATAATTCATTTAACTATAGAGGATTTTTTTATACTGCTTTATTTACTTTTAACATTTTTTCCTTTGGTGATTTTTTTATTCCCGCAAAGAAGAAACCTATACTTAATACAGTGAATAAAATACCACCTAAAACTACATTATTTATACCAAATTCATCAATGAAAATACCACATACAAAAGCTGCTATACAAGTACCTACATTTGTAGCTACCAAAAATAAAGCATTAGCAAAATCAGGCACATTAGATGCCACTCTTGTTATCCAATACTGATTAATATTAGCAGCACAACCCACGAGTATTCCCCAGATTAAAACTATACCCATGATTACAAACCCCATATTGCCTAAAAATAGCATTACTAAAAATAATACTGTCAATAAAAATGGATATATCCCTACAAATGAAAGTGGTCTTTGGCTTAATAATCTACCAGCAATAACATTGCCTAAAATATTTGCTAAACCAAAAATCAAAAGTGTAATGCTCACAAATTCTGTGGATAATAGCGATACTCTTTCTAAATAATCGGCTAAATAACTATATACACCAAAATTTGCACCATTTAATAAAATTACAGCTATCAAAGCCCACCATAAATTAATATCTTTTAAAATTTTGAGCTGAGAGCCATAAGACATTTTTTCTTTAACTGGCATAGATGGTACATATATTATTGTCAATGCTAAAGCGATTAAATTTACCAAAGCAAAAGCAAGCATAGCTATTTCTAAAGAAAATAAATTTGCAATATAACTCATAACTGGTACACCAAGTACCATACCAGCCGAAACACCAACCATTACTTTTGCTACTGCCTTAGGTGCTTCTTTTTCTGATACAGATGAAGAAGCTATCGCAAAGGATAATGAAACATATACAGGGTGTAAAAATGCAGGCACTACTCTTGCCACCAATACAAGCCAAAAACTTCCTGCAAAAGCAGATATCACATTACAGATAAAAAAAGTTCCCAAAGATATTATCATAATCGTTTTGCGATTATATTTGGATAATAATAAAGGTAATATCGGGCCAGACACAGCTACTGCTAAAGCAAATAAGCTAACTAATAAACCCGCCACAGATATTTCTATATTATAAGTACTTGCAACTATTGGCAATATACCAATGACACCCATTTCCGTATTTAAGATACTAAATACGCCTATAGTCAAAATAAATACGATTAAATTATTTTTAGTCATAATTTCGCTCCTAAATACATCTTGAAAATATCAATAAATTATTTTATTTATTCAAAGCTTTATTTAAAACTTTTACATATTCATTGACTACATCTTTTGCATATTGTGTATCAGGTGCAATCACTTCAAAAGCATGATACGCTCCTGGATAAACATGTAATTCTGCTGACACACCTGCTTGAGCTAATCTTGCCATATAATTTATCGTATCATCTCTAAATGGGTCTAAATTACCTACACAAGAATATGCTGGTGGCAAACCTGTCAAATCTTTTGCTCTAGCTGGAGCCATATAATAAGACACTTCATCTGTTCCTGCTAAATCACCAATATAAGCATGCCATGCGTATTTATTAGCTACATTATTCCAAACTCGCAAATCTATATTTTCTTGACTTGCTGGTGTCTGAAATCTATCGTCAATCATTGGATAAAGAGGCATTTGAAAAGCTAATTTATATTCGCCTTTATCCCTAGCCATTAAAGCAGTAGCTGCACATAATCCGCCACCTGCACTAGCACCAGCTACAGCAATTCTATCCTTATCTACACCTAATTTATCTGCATTTTTAAATAAATAACCTAAAGCTGTATAACAGTCATTTAAACTAGCTGGATATTTATTTTCAGGCGCTAATCTATAATCTACAGCTACAACTACTGCACCTACTTCTTTAGCAAAGCGAATACTTTGCATCTCATCTTGTTCAGGCACACCAAATAAATATCCACCACCATGTATCCATAAAATGCCAGCTAAATTATCTTGTTTATTCACTGGCTTATAAATGCGCAAACGTAAATCCTTATCACTATCAGGATTTTCTACATATACATCATATACATTTACATTTTCATCTTTTGGTAAATCCTTAGAACCAACTAAATTATTGAATAAATCCTTATATCCTTGTACACCAGTTTTAGCAAAATCCATCTCGCTACTTTGTTTTAATGCTGGTAATAATTCTTTATCTGTTCTTGTTTCTGTATCAGATATATCTTTTGCCAGTGCACTAACAGACATCATCAAAATTAAATAACAGCATAATATTATTTTCATACATAATTTCATCTTTTATCGCTCCCTTTTATTTATATTATTTTTGATTAAAAATTACTTCCAATTTCACTTACCAATAAAAAAGAGAAGTAACATTACTTCTCTTTCTCACTAACAAATACTACGTTAAATACTTAATTACTTTAAAATTCTTTTAAGTAAATTTTTTATTTCTTATAAATTATCTTTAAAAAACTCTGTTAGTTTTGCAAATGGAATTACATCTGTTCTATCATATAAATCCACATGACCTGCATTTGGTACAATATATAATTCTTTTGGCTCTGCTGCTAATTTATAAGCATCTTCACTAAATTCTTTAGAATGAGCATCTTCGCCAGCGATAAATAACAATGGTCTTGGAGAAATTGTTTCGATATCATTGAATGGATAGAAATTCATGAATTTCACATTACTTGTAAGTGTTGGGTGTGTTGTTGTATTTGCACTATATCCTCTTGTAGTACGATAAAAATCATAAAATTCTTTTTCAATATCAGAAGGATTTTCACTCAATTTATCAGCTGTACCACTTGTATATTTGCGTTCTTGCCCTAAAAATTCACTATAACGCTGATTAGACGCTTCTTTGATGATTTCTTTTCTCTGTTCTACGCTTTGGCTATGACCTAAAGCACTTCTAGTAGCAGTACCCATATCATACATACTAACTGTAGCTATAGCTTTTAAACGAGAATCAATTTTTGCTTCGCTGATAGCAAAACTACCACTACCACAGATACCGATAACACCAATTCTATCTTTATCCACAAAATCACGTGTACCTAAATAATCAACTGCTGCACTAAAATCTTCTGCATAAATATCAGGAGATACGCTATTTCTTGGCAGACCTTCACTTTCTCCCCAGAAAGATAAATCCATAGCTAAAGTTACAAAACCTTGTTCTGCCATTTTTATAGCATATAAATTTGCCGATTGTTCTTTCACCGCTCCCATAGGGTGTCCTACGATAATAGCTGGAGCTTTTTCATTCTGCGCTAAATTTTTAGGTACGAACAAATTGCCCACAACTGTCATATTATATTGATTTTTAAATTCAACTTTTTGCATATTTACTTTATCACTTTGATAAAAATTATCTGCACCTCTTGACATATCTGGTTTATAATTCTTATCGAAGGCACTTTTTGGTGCTTGCAAATTATCACTTGCTGATACCATATTCATATTTATGCACCCCATTGTCCCTAGTGCCAAACACATGGTAATTGCTCTAACTATTTTTAAATTTTTCTTAAAGTTCATCACTAACCCACCTTTATATTTACTCTCTTTTTTTAGATTAATAAATAATTTTTTCTTTGCTTTCATTATAATTTACCATTTCTACTATATCAAATACTTATATTTAATAGTTAACTATACTTTTTAAGCATAATAAAATATAATATAATTCATCTATATTTTTTAATACTAAAATCTGGAGGTTTTTATGGATATACGTGTTTTAAAATATTTTGTAACTGTAGTTGAAGAAGAAAATATTTTAAAAGCTTCTCAAGTTTTGCATATAACACAGCCCACTTTATCTCGCCAATTAATGGATTTAGAAAAAGAACTAAATTGTAAATTATTTATCCGCTCCAATCGCAAAATTACTTTGACTTCCGAAGGTCTATTTTTATATAACAAAGCCAAAGAAATAATTTTATTACAAGCAAAAACGATTAATGCTCTGAAAAATTCTCATGAAATCGTCAGTGGTGATATATATATCGGCTGTGCAGAAACAAATGCTTTTAAATTTCTAGCCAAAACTATGACTAAAATAAAAAAAACACATAAAGATATACATTATCATATCTTTAGTGGCAATGCTGATACTGTAATCGAACAACTAGATAAAGGTATCTTAGATTTTGGCTTATTGATTGATGCCCATGATAAACAAAAATATAATTTTATCACCTTACCTGTAAAAGACATCTGGGGACTATTGATGTTAAAAAATTCTCCACTTGCTGATAAAGAATATATAACATCTTCTGATATTTTGAATATCCCCTTAATATGTTCAGGTCAAACGATGGTCAGCAATAAAATAGCAGGCTGGCTCAATCAAAATTTCACTCAATTAAATATAGTTGCTAACTATAACTTAATCTATAACGCCTCTATCATGGTTCAAGAAAATCTAGGCTCAGCCCTTTGCCTTGCTAATCTAGTAAATACAAACGGCACTAATTTATGCTTCAAACCACTATATCCACCACTTGAAGCACAAATTGATTTAGTCTGGAAAAAACATCAAATACTCACCAAACCAGCTCAATTATTTTTACAAAATCTCCAAGAATATCTACCCCACAATAAATAATACGTTACTTTTTCCGCATTTTAAAATTTAGCGGTAATCGTAAGATTATTGAAAAACATT